>VMHT01000409.1_pt1 | contig 18384 bp, 7 predicted proteins | sample 4693611 | NCBI WGS metagenome assembly VMHT01 (sample SAMN12280063, study PRJNA550983) | marine metagenome | isolation source: seawater sampled from same location over 5 years 0.02-0.2 micron viral filtrate | place: USA: collected off the coast of southern California halfway between the port... ...
ACACAGTCGGTAGAGCAATCAATGTAGTTACTAGAGGAAAAATAAAGGAGTGTGGAGGATGCAAGAAAAGAAAAGCGTTACTGAACAGGATGATACCTTACAGGAAATAGCAAGAGGTGGAGGTCGCATATCTGGAAAAGAAGGCGGTCTTAGATTAGATGTTTTTAAACATGATGAAATAGCATATGTTAATGGTACAGACTTTAGTACAGAAGATTGTGCTGTTTGTGAACTTCCTGAAACTGCTCAAAGATATATAGTAGAAGATATAGAATACGAAGATTCTAGAGGCAGATAGTGCCTAAACAAACTTTTAAAATAGAAAGTTTTCATGGAGGACTTAATAGTAATTCTGACCCTAGAGATATAAGAGACGATGAATCTCCTAGTCTTAGAGATGTTGCTATAGATTCTATTGGTAAAATAAAAACATTTGGAAAGTTTGATGATGGGAATATTATAAATAGTGGAACTGCTCAAGCAGCTGGTTCTGGTGTATTTACATTAGCTTCTTCAGCAAGTAGTTCAGATGATTTTTATAATGGTTATCATTTATTTGTACAAAGTGGAACAGGTTCTGGGGGTCAATTTGTTATTACTGATTATGTTGGTTCTACAAAAGTAGCTAGCTTTAGTGGAGGAGGAAGTTATGGTAGTGATAGTGTATATATAATTACAAGTGATAAAAACACACTAGACCCTTTACATAATAAAGGTTTATTTGTTATGTCATCTGATAGAAAAATAGATGGAACACTATCTGATGAAACTTTAATATTTTGTTATGATAATGGTAGTAACACTATAGATATTAAAGATAGTGATGATTGGAATAATGCTAAGATAACATTTGATGGTAGTGCATCTCCAATGTATTATAATGCTGATGGAGTAGTTAGAGTTTCTGATTCTAATTTAACAAGAGACCCAGAATGGTTTGGATATGTTATTGATGAAAGATTTGATGGATTAAATGCAGATTCTGGTTCTATTGGGTGGATAAATGTAGACCAAAAATTAACAACTCCAACATTAGGTAAATGTATAATATCTACTCCCGCTGTAGGTGGTGACGCAAATGGTATTTTTTCTAGTTCTGGTGAATATATAGGAACTGTTATAGATGATGGTACAAGTAGTGACCAAGTAGCAAATCATAGTTCTGTTAATCTTAGAGTTGGTATTCAATTAAATGAAATTATAGCAAGTGGTCACGCAGATTGGGATTTTAATATTGCACAAACAAATAACCCAAGTAGTGATTCAACAGATATATATCCATGTATAGGAACTGCTGTAACTCAAATTGTTGGAACTAGTTCTGGTCAAACATTTGCATCAATAGGAGTTGATGGTCTCGATTATACTATTGGCGATAATCAATGTTTAATAGTTTCAATATTTTTTACAACTTCTGAATATGGAGACCTTAGAAAAATTAAAGTTTCTGGAGGAAGTGTAGGTTGGGAATTTGGATTAGATGATATAAAACCAAATATGTGGAATTTATTAGTTTGTTCTGGAGACAATATTAGTAGTGGTAGTGAAAATTTTCCAATAGATAGTTCAGCTAGTAATTTTTCACTTTTTATTTATGATAATCATCCAGGCGGAGCAGGTTCTACTGATGTTACTTATTATGTAAGTGGAGTTGCTATTGCAGAATCTCAAGGTATTAACGCATTTACACCAAATACATATACATTTCATCATACATATTTATATGATGTAGAAAATAAACAGGAATCATTACCATTTAAATTTAGTGATGTAGATAGTGGTTCAGAACCAGATAATCTTAATTCTATAAATGTAGTAGGTTCATCTGTATTATTTAATTTTGATACATATATATGTAGTAATGTAGCAGCTGGTAATGCATATGGATTGAACAAAAGAATAAGTGGTTCTAGATTATATTATAAAAAAGAAGAAAACGATAATTATTTTCTTATTGGTGAATTAGATTTTGTTGATAAAGGATTTAAGTTTTTACCAGAAGCAGATACTCTTTCATATACAATGACTAATACAACAGATACTACTGCTCCAATATTAAGTAAAACTGCCTTAATAAAAGGAATATCTCCAGAAACTGCAAATACAATTGATACATTTAAAACAATAAATGGTTTTTCTACAGAAGTAAAATCATTAGATGCTAAATATAAAACTGCTGTAGTACATGGTAGGAGAGTATACATAGGTAATATTAAAAGACCTGATGGTAAAACATATCCTGATAGAATTGTTAAAAGTCAAGTAAATAGATTTGATACATTTCCAGAGGGAATGGGTTCAGTAGATGTAGTAATACGAGATGGAGAAAGTATTGTTAAATTAGAAGCATATGCAGATAGAATACTTCAATTTAAACAACATAGTTTGTATATAATTAATGTTTCAGAAAGTGTAGACTTTTTAGAAGATACATTTAGAAACAAAGGATGTGCATTTGATTATCATGTTGTAAGAACAGATATGGGAGTTGCTTGGTTTAATGACCATGGTTGTTATTTATATGATGGTAGAAATGTTATAGATTTACTTGAAAAAAAGGGAATTAGAAGTATTAGTGAATCTGATTGGAGTGGTCATGTTAAAGAAATACAAAATGATGGAACTTTTGATGATGCTACTATGCAATATGCTCACATAGCTTATGTTCCTAAAACAAAACAATTATTAATTAAAAACAATAATAGAGATTGTTATATATATGATTTTGTATTATTAGCATGGACTTTTTCTAGAAGTACAATGAGTGTATATGGTGGTTCAAATAAAATGACTAATTTTGCTTTAGATGGAGACCAAGATTTATTTTTCATAGATGGATTGCAAACTACTAGAAAAACATTTTTAACATCATCTCAATCTCAAGATGATTTTATATATAATACTAAAGATATAGATTTTGGACAACCTTCTATAAGAAAAAAAATATATAGAGTTAGGATTAATTATAAAGGAGATGGTAGTAGTTTAAATGTAAGATATAGTATAAATGGAGATACAGATACTTATAAACAATTTCAAGGTACTTCTAGTGGTTTACCAAGTGGTAGTGCTGCAGATACTCCTTTAGAAAATAAATCAAGTGATTTAACACAATGGTATCAAGCAGAATTAAAACCTAATGTATCATCAGAATCTAATAATATATATAGTTTTCAAGTACATATGACTGGTTCAGTAGATGCTTCATTTGAAATAAATGATATAACAATTATATACAGATTAAAGAATGTTAAGTAATGGGATTAACTAGAGAAGAACGAAAATTACTACATCAAAAGTCTAAACAACCTACGTTTGGCAATGGTAAACCTGATAGTAATCAAGGTAACGAAGGTGACATAGCATATAGGCAAGTAGAAGATTCTGGATTAGTTCAGTATGTAAAACAAAATGGAAGTTGGGTAGCAGTAGGTTCACAAGGCGATATGCCTGAAACTAGAGATGTAACTAGAACTCCATCTGGAGGTGGAGGAGTAGGTTCTCATAATCATGGAGAATTTATTAAGAAGGATGGTAGTGTTGCATATACAGGAAACCAATCATTTGGAACTAATAATATAACTAACGTAGGTACTTTAGACGTAGATGGAGCAACTACCTTAGACCAAGTTACAATTAATACTACTGATGGTGCTTTTGCAGTTAGTGGAGAAAATCCTATAAGCCTTGCTACTTCAGGAGGTTCAAATCCTATAACTATAAATTCAGGAGGAACTTTAGATGTTGATGCAAGAATTGTAGATATACAATGTAATTCAGATTATACTGCTGTTGTTTCAGCTGCTTATTCTTTAACTGGTTCTGCTAATATGACAATACAAGCAACTGGGACAGGTGCTAATACATTATTACTTCAGAATACAAATAATAATAGTTCTTCATTCACAGGAATACATATTAAAACAGATTCAGGCGCAGCTAGTTCAGGTTTTAATAGAATACTTATAGAATGTGATAATATAGCATCAAAAGGAGCTGATTATGGAGTTGATGTAAGAAGTGAAAATAATATAAGAATTAGAGCAGAAAATGCTAATAATGGTAATCCTACAGGATTATTAATGAGAGCTACAGGACCTATTGATATTGGAGTAGGTACTAGTTTAACTCCTCATAGTGGAAATGAAAGAGTAAAAGTTCATGGTTTATTTGAAACTTCTACATTATATAGAGCATCGGGAGAAGCAATAAATTGTTCTACTCATAGTGTAGCATTTGACCAATTAGATACTCCTAAATTAATGAGAAACTTTACTTATAAAGCAAATGGTACTCTTGATAATAATGAATGGATAAGAATAGTTGCTCCCGCAAATGAAGATTTTGGTAACGGAACAGTTTGGTTAGTAACTGTATTTTTTAGTAAAGGTTCGCAAGAAGGATTAACAGTTGGATATTGTTTTAGTAGTGGTGGTCAAAGAGTAGACCCTGAAGATACTGGTGATTATTCTATAATTAGATTTCAAGATACTGGAGGAACTTATCAAACTGGAGCAAATTCAGGAAATTCTAATTTACCGTGGGGAGGAAAAATTACATGGGCTTACCTTAACGATGGTAGTGGTAGTAGTGAAAACGCTATTAGGTGGCAAAACACAACAGGTTTAGATGGTGTAGTAGTAAAAGCATCTGCTCAACGAATGCAGAGTACAGATGATTTCTCATAATATCATATTGGAACAGAACAATTTCTGTATTAAATTAAATAGTAAAAGTATATAGTAGACATGGCAACAGCAAAGCAAATAAAATCATCGATTAGGTCTCAATCATCTGCTCAAAGAGGTGTCACTCAACAATTAGCAGGAGTTGAAAGTTTATTACAACAAGCTGACTTTTCATCTAAAATGTCAGATATAAAAAATAAACAAAGAGAAACAATGTTTGCTACAGCCGCTTCTGGATTAGAATTAGCATCTACATTTGAAGAAGGGTTAAAACAAAAAGCAGAACTAGAATCTAACAGAAAAGCATTTGAAGAATCATTACCTGAAGCAGTTCGTAAAGCAGGTGGTGTGACTACTATAGAGAATCCAAATAAAGCATCATTAATGGATGTATTAAAAGGTGAAAAAGGTTCTTTAACTTCTTTCTTATACGATGAAAAAGAACAATATATGTTAGGTGAAAATGTATTAGGTAGTAAATACGATGTAGCTGCTATGGGAGAAAAAGCAAAAGCATTAAAGCAAACAGATTTATTAGATAGGTTTACGCAAGGAGAACCTTTAGATAGTAAGTCTCCAACATTACAATTAGAAGCAAGCCCCACTCTTAGTAAAAGTTTTAAAAGTATATATGGTAAAGAAACAGATATAGAATCATTAAAAGAATCTGAAGGTAAACCATTAATTAAAGAAGACATTAAAACAGAATTAAATAATAGTGAAATAATTGTCAATAATAAAATACAACAACAAAATAATCTTAGTAGTTTTGTATCTGAATTTGGTGAAGAAGGAGGTAAACCTTCACTAGAAGGACCTGAAATAGATACTCCTTCTATGGCATTTTATAGAGCTGGTATAGATGAAAATAATAAAGTTAAAATAAATTCAAAAGATTTTGGAACAGTTAGTAAAAGGTTTTCTACTCCAGAAAGAGCATTAGGGGAAATAGATAAAAACATGAAAGAAATATCTAAACTAAGAGATGAGTCTAGATATAGTAATAAAACATCTTATAAAAATGCATTAAAAAAAGCAGATGAATTAGAAGTAAAATTAAAGAAAAATATATCATCGGTATATAACTCTAAGACTGGAAAGTTTAGGTCTGAAGAATACAAACAAATGTTTGAAAAAGGTAAATATCTTAAAGGTGACCCAAGAGGAGTTGGGGAAAAAGAAGGTTTTGCAAATATTTCTAGACAAGTAGACTTTGCTGGAATGCAAACACCTTTTTCTACTGCGCAAGAAGTTAATTTAACAAATGTGCAAAGTTTTATTAATGAATTATTTCCAAAAAATTTAGCAAGTAGGTAATATAATATGTCATATATAACAGCAGCGATGACAGCTCTTTCATTTATAGAGTCAAGAGCAAATACAAAAGCAACAAGAGACCAAGCAAAAGTTCAATCAGATTACTTTAGAGACGCAGGTCTTAAAATGGAAGATGCACAAAAAAGTCTTGAGCAATCTTTAGGTAGTTCATTACAATCTCCTGTATTAGAAGCTAGAAGGACATCTGGTTTAGTTTCTGGACAAGGACAACAAAATATTATGCAAGCTAGAAAACAACAAGACGCTATAAGTAAAGCAAGTGGATTTGCTAGTATGTCTATGGATGATGATATGATTAAAAATGTTAGAAGTGCATATACTAGTAAACTAGAAGACATAGATATTGGATTAACAAAAAATTTAGGAGATATACTATCAGATTTTGAAAAAACAAAATTTGAAATGCAATCTCAAAAAGAACAAATAGAAATGCAGAAAAAATTAGCAGACCAACAATCTCAATCAAAATATCTAGGTATATTCGGATAATATTATGTCACAAGCATTACAATCATTAAACTCATTATTAAAGTATAAACAAGAAAGAGAACGTCAAAAGATTGACAAGTCCTTATCTATGATGGATATGGCTACAAGATTAAGACAACAACAATTAGAGAATACTAGACAAAATCAAATAATGCAAATGAGAGTAAAACAAGAAAATAGAGATTCTAAATTATTTAGTAAACAATTAGAATCTGCTGAACTTGCTTTAGAAAAAGAAAGAAGAGAATCATCTCCAGAATATATTGCGATTGCAAAAAGACAATTAGAAGCTGAAGCTAAAAACGCTGAATTAATTGCTGAAACAAGATATAATACTATCAGGCAAACAGAATTAGATAATTTAACATCCGCTATAAAATTAAAAAGTGTAAACAATAAACAAGATATTGTAGATGATTTTAAAAGAAATGTAGGAATGAATGCATTATTTAGAGCAACTAAAGATTATACAATTGATGGAGAATTTGAAGGTAGTGATATACAAGAAGTAAAAGAAAATATTTCAAGACACGCTAAAGATAAAAAACAAGCAAAGTTTCTTGGTAAGATAGTAGAGCAATATCCAGGCTTAATAACAGGGATAGCTTCTTATCAAATGTTAGTGAATAAAGGAGAAAGGTCTGAACAATCATTTCAACCATTATTTGAATCTATGAATAGATTATATGATGATTTATCAACTAAAAAAGATTTAGTAACAAATTTTCAAAATGAACTTGGTGTTTCTTTAAATAGTTTAGATATGAATAATATTGCATTAATGAGAAATCAATCTTTCGACCAATCATTTGAATCTGGAGCATTAAATTCTCAAATATTAGATATTGTAAATAAAAATTTAAAAAATAAAGGTCAAGACAAAAATGCTTTGAGAAATGAATTAATGATGCAATCTTTATCTAAAATAGGAATGATACCTTCAGAGCAAGAATTAAATTCTATAAATGAACAAAGAGCATCAGAAGGTAAATCGCCTCTTACATTAGAAGATTATACAGAAAAATTTGATAACTAATAATATATGCCTACTCAAGAAGCAATAGAAGCTCTATTAAAACTTAGAAAAGAGCAACAACAAAATTCTACAGAACCTTTTGCATTAACTGGAACTGGGTTAGGTGATTCCCCTCTTCGTAGAATTACAGGAGAAACTGAACAAGAAACTGAAGACAGAACTGAAAAAGATAAAGTATCTTTATTTAAATCAGTAGGTGCAGGTCTTTATGAGTTTGGTGAGTCTGCATCATTTGGATTATTAGGTCTTGCAGAAATAGGGGCAGAGAAAGCATTAGGAGAAGAGATAGAGTTTCAAGAATATTTTAGAGACGCACAAGAACAAAGCAGTTTAGCAGCTGTATTAGGTGGTATTGGAACAGGAGCAGGTTATTTACTGGGAGCTCCTATGAAGATTACTGGTAAACTATTACAAAAGCCTGCTACTGCAATTATTGCTAAAGCAACAAAAGGACAAACAATTGGTAGAGCATCTGCTGATATAAATAAAGCAGCTATTAAAAGTGGTATAGAACAAAAAGTAGCGAACGAATTTAGTGATGTTGTTGTTGGTTCTACTATATCTGCTACTGCTAAAAATAAACTTGCTGATGGAGCATTTAGAAATACTACAACTGGTTTTACAGCAAACATAAATAAAAGTGTAAATAGAAAATTAGCTCAAAAACAAATAACTACAAAACAAGCAGATGCAATTACAAAAATGGCTGAACAAGTGGCAACAAGAGGAATACCTTTACAAAATATATCTCAATTTGCTAGAACAAAGTATGGTAATACTAGGTTTGGTAGGTTTGCTACAGAAGCATTGCATGATGCATTTGTATTCTCAGTTGCTGATGCAGTTATGGATGCCTCATTCCAATCACAACAAATGTTAAAAGGTGACCAAGAAGAATTTAATTTAGGTCAAGTTGGTTACTCAATGGCAACAGGATTGTTAGCAGGTACAGCTATTAACGCATCTACTTCTTTCTTTAAACCATTAGGTAAGATGTTAAACTCAAGAAAAGATTTTGGACAAGGTTTAAGAGCATACTTAATGACTAGAGGTATGTATAAAGATGCAAGTGTAAGAGAAGTTGTTAATAGTATGGTAGATGTTGCTAATAACAATAAAAAGAATTTGTCAGCAGACCAATTAAAATTAAGAACTAGTTTTGAATATAGATTAGATGGAAAAAAGAAAACTAAAGATTTATTATTATCTGAAAATTTAAGTCACAAAGCAAATGTAAATAGAATTACTTCTGAATTAATAGATGAACTTGGAGAAAAAGAAGCAAAAACTAAATCATTAAATTGGTTAATGGCAAACAAAAAAATATACGCTAAAGAAATGATGGGTGAGGCAACTAGAGAAGGATTGCAAAACTATAGATTAATATTTCCTAGAATGTTAGTAGCTGGAGCAGCGATGGGTGGTACTCAATCAATACAGGCATATGCTACAGGAAATGAATTAAGAACTGAAGATTATATATCTAGTATGCTAATAGGTGCTTGGACACAACGTAGAGGTAACTTTGCAAGAGATGTAGATTTAGGCAATAGAGTAAAAGAACTTAGGTCTACATTAGAATTTATGGGTGTAAAAACAGAGCATACTGCATTTGGTTCTACATTTTCTAAGAATAGTAATATGTTTGGTGTTGGGCTTGCAAGAGACAATCAAAGACTTACCGATTATTTAAAAGAAGAAAGATTAGTTAGTGATGAAGATGAAAGTATTCAAGGAGAAAAACTAGCAGAAGATGAAAAAGTATTTTATGAAGATGTAGGTGGTAATCCTGTTGACCCACATAACGGAAGAATGGATTATGTGTATGAATTAATAGAACAAGATTTTCAATACACAAAACCTAAAGACCAAATATCTGATACACAAGCTAATGAAATAGTAAATATTTTAGAAAAGCAAGGATTTAAAACATTAGATGATTTTGATAAAGCATATGATGATAGGGTAGGTGAATCTACAGAATCAATGGAAAGCACTATTGTTAGTGTTCTTAAAAATATTGAAACTTCTAATTTTGATGAAATAAATATTACTACAGATAGAGATACTAAAAAAATATCTGTACCGAATGTTATTGACGTAGATGATTCATTATATGATAGAGCAAGAAACGGTGAATTTAAAGAATGGCTTTCAAATAAAGATGGAGAAAAAGCTGTAGAAGAATTAAAAGAATCACTAAGAAGTTTAAATGCTGTTATAATGACTACTGAAGGATTAGACCAATCAAGATTTAATAACGAAACAAATACAATTAAAACATCAGAAACATTAAAAGGATTATATAATACTGTAAGAGATTCTGAAAAAGCAATACACAATGTTGTTAATCCTAAAGACAATAGAGCAGAATTTAGATTTAAAGATGTTCATTCTTATTTAATGCCTTTAATACAAAACAGAGGTAAACGATTTACAAAAAATCTTATGTCAAATCTAGAAAAAGATAACATGAGTGATGGTTTAAAAAATGTATTATATGAGTCTGGTATACTTCAAAAGTCTGAAGATGGTGAATTTAGATTAATAGATGATGTATATAAAATAAAAGTAGATGAAGAATATAAAACAAAATTTGATGATTTAACTAAGTTACAAAACATATTAGTATCATTAGGAGATTTTAAATTAACAAAAGAATCGACTGGTAGAAATGTAGAAACTGGTAGTATTAAAAAATTAAAAGGAGCGTTAAGAGACGTAGGTATTGACTTAGATGAATTTAACAATCCTAAAATGAAATTTTTATATCAAATGGTTTTAAATGATATAAGCACAAAGAGATTAAACAATTCTATTGCATCAACTGCTGATATAGATTTTATTATACAACAATCAGGTAATGCATTATTTAGTGAGCCTGGACTTATAACAGATGGTGGATTTAGAGGATTTACATTAAAGAAAGTAGACATACCTCATAATAGAGATTTTCAAAATGAATACAATAGTAAGTTAGAAAAATTAAAAAAAGAATCTGGTGTTGTTAATATACTAGAAGATAAAGTTGTTGTATTAAATGAGATACAAAGCAATCAATTAGAAAGTATGTTTGATATTGTATATAATGCTCCAACTGTAGGAGAAAACGTAGGATTTAGAGATTTATATGCAACATTAACAAACAGCAAATTAGATAGAGTTAAAGATAGATTAATATCTTATATGCAAACTTTTGGTCGTAAAGGCGAAATTGAAATGTTATCTTTGTTAAAAAGGCAAGGTATCATAAATAGAAATGCTGATGGAACATTAGAAGTAGATAATAGATTTACACTTGAAAAAATTAAAACTGAAATTGGCGAACCTAAGACTGAAGAAGAATTACAAAAATTTATAGGAGAGCAAAATAAATTAAAAGAAGAGTTAATTAAGGCAATACAACCTGTAAAAGATGCTTTAGATGGTAAAGGTATTAATAACGAATACATTGAAAAAGAAATAAAATCTAGACAAGAATTAAATAGAAGATATGTATCTCAAGCAAAAGATGAAGAAAAAAATCCTAGTCTTGGTATTGATGAATTTTTTAGAAAATACAGATTTAAAGTAGAAGTTATAGATGGAATGAGTGATTATAATAACTATAGCAATGAATCATCTGAATGGAAAAATGAATTTTTTAAAGACCAAAGATATTTATTAGATGATTTAGGAAATCTTTCACCTGATAGTATTACTAGAATACAAAATGATATTGTTAAAAATAATAAAGAATTTAAAGATTTAGATGCGGATGATAAAGAAGTAGTGTTGCAGGATATTACTCAAGTAGTAAGAGGAATCATTAGAAAAAAAGTAGTTAAAAAAGTTTCAATTATAAATGGTAAAATAGTAACTGACGATATTGGTTCTAAAGAAGTAATGCAAAAAAATCCTGTGTTTGATTATCTAGATTCATTAGGAATGGATTATGCTATATTTGATAACAATGTAACGTATACAGAGTTTGGTAGATTTATTACTGAAAAAACTTATAATATATTAAGTACTGAAGGATTAGGTGCTAAAGAAAAAATCCATGTTCAGGGATTAAGAGAAGATGTAAAAAATCAATTAAGTGAAAATTTAGTAAGTAAAAATATAACTGCATTGTCAAGAAGTGATGTTGCAGTATCTGATGGTAGTTCAAAACATGGTATGCTTAAGATGGATATATATGATGGAATGGATAGCATAGTTATTGATAAAGCAGGTATGCAAAATATTGCTCAAGACTTTTTAAGATTTTATAAAAAACATATTAAAGGTATTACTGAGCCATCTACTAAAAGTCAAATGAATAGATTAAAAAAAGCATTTGAAAGCACAAAAGATGAGTTTGATTATAACGATGCAAATATAGAATCAGCAACAAGATTTTTAATATCAGAAGTTGCATTTAAAAGCGATAAGAATAATTTGTTTTATAAAGTATTAAATGAAACAAACCCTATGGAAGTAGATAAGTATATTAAAAGAATGAAACTTGCTACAACTAAAAACTTTATTAGGTCTGATAAAACATTTCATCAATCTATTATTAATGCAAGAAATGAATTAGGATTAAATAAAAACATTACTCAAATACTTCAAGATAGAATTACAAAATATAATAGTAAATACAGAGTTGCTGTGTGGGATGATGAAGGTACTGAAAGCATGAGAACTGTTATTGAAGATACTATTAATGAATTTAAAGAACAGTATCCAGAAATAGATAAAACTAGTAGTAAGAATATTATTGCACAAGCACATCAAAAAGTATCTGCATTTGATAGTATATCGTTTTTATCTAAAAAAGCTATGATAGAAATGCACACAATTATGGGGCATGACCCTGATTCTAGAAACCCTATAAAGCCTGTTATATCATCACAAGGAGAGGGAAAAACATTATTGTATGGTAAGACATTATTTATACATAGTCCTGCTTTAGATGGATTTTTTAAAAAGAATCGTGTAGATATATTACTGACTGGTTCTGGAGCAAAAGCATATGATGGTGGTAAGGAAACAATAATTGAAGGCGTAAGGTGGGATGAATTATCAAACTATGAAATATCTAAAAAATATCAACCTTCAGATATTATAAGAAAAATAGATTTAGATGCTATAGGATTAAAACCTGAAAAAGATGCTAGTTTATTATCAGCTAGTGAATCAGATGCTGATTATAATTATATGGATAGGTCTGAACATCAAAGAGCATTCCAAGAATTAAATGCTGAATTAAGTTATAATTTAGAACAAATGGCAAATATTATGGGTGACCCTTATAAAATGAGGACATTCATGTTAGAGCAACTTAATAAAGGTAATATACCAGAAGATGCAGAAGATGGAGCATTAAAAAACTTAAGTAATATGATATACTATCTTCAATTAAATGAGTCTGCAAATCCAATGGATTATAGTTCTGCTCAAGTTCAAAAGTATTTATCAAAAGTATATATAGATAATATCTTTAGCAATAGAAGGTCATTAGTTAATAATACATATAAAGATGTTCCTACAGAAGCATTTAGATATGGTGGTCAAGCAGCTATAGTACAAACTGGAACTGCTAATTTAGGCAAAGGAAAGAAAACTAGATTGCTACCTACATTTTTTAATGCAGATAATAAAATGATTCTTCGTGGACAGATTATGTTACCTGATAAAGAAAGAACAACTACTTTATCTGGATTAGGTAATAAAAAAATAAGAGTAGTTTCTAATGAAAAAATATTTACATTACAAGAATTTAAAAAAGAAATAGAAAAAGTAATTAAAGATGGAGAGTTTGAATTTGATGCAAAAGAAGCTGGAGTTAAAGATTTTGATGATTGGTGGGATAAAAATTTAAAACCTGTTGATATGACAATCGAAGGTATGCATGATATTTTACAAGATTTTTCTAAACAATTTAATACAAGATATGAATTAGGAATAGTATCAAGAAGAAATCCAAGAACAAGACCTAATGATATTACTTTACTGGGGTTAAAGGGGTTTTTACATAAAGATACTGGATTAGCAGTAGAGGTAAATAGTTTTGATGTTGCTAACATATATGAAGGTGACTATGATGCAGATAAAGTAGATTATTTCTTTGCTCATAGTGATTATATGTTTGATTACATTAAAAGAAGTCAATCTCATTTTGTTCAACAAATTGACCCTGATGGATTACAAATGAAACCTGATTTTACATTTGGTATGGAATCTAGTTTAGCAAGTCAATCTATAGTATCTAAAATGGGCAATGCTATTGCATTTAAAAAAGGAATAGGCATTGTTCAAAAGACTCATAGAAAACTTAATTACTTGCAAAATCTTACTAATAGACAACACTTATTAAATGTACAAGACAATGATTTAAAGAATGTAAAAAAAGAATGGAAAAATATTGTAAGAAAAAATGCTAATGGAGACCTTGTAGGACCTGGAGTTTTATATGAAACATCTGATGGTGAAATAATTACAATGGATAGTGAATCACTTTCTTTCTTTCAAAGAGCTGCTTTAGAAGTTCAATACATTGTAGATGGTTCAAATAAATTAAATCCTAATATTGGAAATAGTATATACGAATGGACAAATAACTTTTTATTTCCAGACGCAGAAAATTCTATGTCTGCTTCGCAAGCTGATGCTAAAACTTTAGAAGAAATATTAGCAAAAGGAAGAGATGCAGATAATAAAAGAATAAGAATTTTTGATAAATATAAAAAGAATGACGATGGTGAATATGAACTTGTAACAGGTGGAGTAAATGAAGCAGATAAATTAATCATTAAAGAATTTTTAAATCAACAAAATAAATTGTTAGCTTCTTTTGGTGACCAAAAATATGAAGGTGGACAGAGTAGAAAAACAAGTTTTTATGATATGGCAGTTGGCAGTAAAGTATTTAAAGACTTTCATCAAGATATATATAAATCATTAAATCAACATTTATTTAAAGGTTCTTGGAAAGCAAAAGATTTAGATAAAGCTGATAGAGCTTACTTAAACAATATATTAGATGCTGAAAAAGATGCTTTTAAATCAACAAAGAAAAATATAACAAATATATTTAAAGGAGAAGGTGGTAATTATTTAGATAGGATTGCTGTAAAAATAGCAGATAGTAATTTCTTAGATAATAAAAAAGAATATCATTTAACCACTTCTAAACATCAAGTAATGGATGCTTGGTTCAATAAGTTATTATCTATAGAACCTAATGAAATAAAAGAAGTAGATGGTAAGTTAGTTTCAGATGTTGATTCAATGCCACAAGACCAATTAGAAGCATTTAAATCAGATTTAGATGATGTATCAGGAAAAATTGTAGGACAAACTAAACAATTTAATAGTGTTATAGCATCTATAAAGAGATTAGATAAAAATAAAAAATATATTCAAAGAAGTCATTATCCTGATGGATGGAAAAGAAAAAAAGTTGCTAGTATTGATTGGGTTATAAATAAACTACAAAATGATTTACAAGAAAAATACGATGTACCAAAAAATAAATTACATCCTAAAGATTTAGCATATAAAAGATATGTATCTATAGAATCAAATAGTGATTTAAGGTCAAGTGTTATTCATGCTAATGGTATGCATGCGTTCTTAAGAAGTCAAAATGCTATGATGTATGATAGTTGGTATGATACACTAGGAGATGAAGCTAGAAAAGATATGAAAACACTTACTGACTTTAATAGATTAGAATATGGTAAGGGAACTGTAATAGATGAAGTTCTTGCTTATAAAGAAAATCAGATAGTAGTTGATAGTAAAATGATAGATTTTATAAATAATTATAGACCTAACATTTCTAATGTAATGGAATTAAGAAATCAATATCTTTTAAAAATGATTGAAAAGCATAAACTAAATTTTCTTTATGCATACATGGAGCCTAGAAAAAATAAAGATGATATAGGTGTATTTAATAATAGACCTGTTGCAATACCATATAAAGAAACTGCTAGGTACAGACAAGGTATACAATTACTAACTGGACTTGCAAAAGGTAATGATACATTTGAAAAAAATCAATCTAATATAGAAGAATCTAGAAAAGTATCAGAGTTTGCATTAAAAACGATATTAGAAGGTAATGAGCATTATAGAAGATTTTTTGACAAAGATGTTAGTTTAATGGATTTAACTAATTCTAATATGGAAATATTTGGATTAATGCCTTTTGATAAAAAAACAAGACAAAGATTAAATCAAGATGGTTCAGACTTTAATTGGACATCAACAATGTTACCACATAATCCTATGTCTACTATTAATAAATCTGTTATGTCTTTGTATGCTGATTATGCTAGCATGATGTCAGGTAAAAATAAAGAAAAATATAAAGACTTTTTAGAAAGGCTTAATGATTTAGAAGAGTTTTCCTCAAGAAAAGATTATTTAAATCCATCTAAATATATGCATTTAAGAATGTCATTAGACCAAGACTTTATGGATATGATTACAAAAGACATATATAATATAGCAGGAGATGATGGTATGCCAGAAAACATAAAAAACAATCCTATGTATGCTCATATGAAATATTTAAAGTATGAACCAAAGCAAGTAAAATCTAGGAGTAAAGTTATAAATATGTTAAAATCTGTTACTGAAGCAAACAATGTACTTAACACAGCCGCAAGACAAAATCCTATGAAGGATAGTGGGTTTGAAGTATTTAATACTATGGGTGAATATTTAAAATGCAAGTAAGTTGCGATAATATAAATAACAAAAAAGCAATTAGATTATGGAAAAACATCAGCAAGTGGGCTGATAGTAGTATTGTAAATAAAAACATACAAGCTCCATATCAAGCTGCTATGTCTATGTTTGAATCAAGATTTCATATACCAATGGATTATGCAGTATTATTAAGTGATAAACAAGGTGGTGCTTTTCTTACCAGAGGGAACATTAATGCTTTTGTAAAAGATTTATATGATTATGCTGGTAGAGTTAATAGTGGAAAGTTTAGTGAGTTTGAAGTTGCTGAAGGATTTATGACAGGAACTGTACTTGGTAAGAGAGACCCTGTACTTGCTGAAAGTATTAAATCATTAAGAAAAGTTGTTGATAGTGATAAAAAAAGAAGTAACGATTTAAACAATAGATTTAAAAAAGTTATAGATAATATAAGAGGTTCTGGTGAAGTTGGTGGATTTTTTAGTAATGCAAGATTAAATAAATCATTACGTAAACATAGAGAACTAGAATTAGATTATATAAAAGCATTAGATACTGGTAATGAAACAGATATAAACGAAAAATATAAAGCATTGCAAACATTTGAAAGAAAGGGTTCTGTTAAATCTTTTACAGAATTTATACAAATAGTAGAAAAAGGAATGCCTCAAGTTATTATGTCTAAATATAATGCTGAAGTAGAATTAGCAAAGACAGATAAAAAAGCAGCTAAAAGAGTAGAAGAATATGATGAAGGTACAAAATTAGTAAAACTAACTGATGATGAATCTCAAAAATATTTTTCAGAATTAGGATTACCAAGTGATATTACTCAAGCATTAAGAGATTATAATTCTTTAATGTCAGAATCGTATGAAATTTTAAGAAAAGGTATAGATGAAAAAATTAATATACATATTAAACAAATAGAAAATAGAAAAGGTTTTTCATTAACTGTAGATAAGTTAAATACTTTAAAAGAAAAAATGCGTTCTGAATTAATGCCTAAATATAAAGAAGATGGATACTTTCCTCATTTTACTAGACAACTTAATGCTAAGATGATGGATAATATGATGAAGCATTTTGATGATTTAGATAATGCTAACCTTGATATGAAGCATAATAGTCCTAGCATAGATAAGATTATTGATAATATAACATCTGCAATACCTAGTTATGCTAAGTCTAGAGACGATACTAACTTAGATTATAGTATGAATTTTGTTGATGTAATCTCAACATATATTAATGATGTAAATAAATTTAATACTCAAGTATTTGTAAAAAGCAAATTAATTGATTCTTTATCAAAAGCAAAAAGTATGTATAATACAGAAAATGAATATTCTGCTAAGATTGTTGATATGGTAAATAGTCTTTATGGTTCTGTAAATGGTCAAATAAAAGATTCTGGTTCTATGCATGAGCTTAAAAAAGTATTATTGTCTTATCAATTTACAAATAAATTAGGGTTTAGTGTAAGGTCTGCAGCTAGAAATGCTACTCAGTATTTAATGAATTACGCTACGTTTGGATACAGAGCTGTAGCAGATTCAAAAAAGTATTTAGCAGAAAATAAAACTAGTGATATACTTGGTGGGGATTTAGATGATTTTCTTAGAAGAGAAAATTTATTTATGGAAACATCTGAAGCATTAATAGAGTCAGGTATAAAAGCAGAAAACAAAACTCCATTTAAATTAAGACGTATGGATGAAGATGGTAATATAGTATATGCAGATGAAGAAAGTTTTGCTTATAAAGGAATGAAACAATTTGCAACTGGTATGAGTGGAGCTGCTAGACTTAGTTCTAAAATGCATAGAGCAGTAGAGAATGCTAATAGAAAATTAACTGCTGAAATCGCATTTGCTCAAGTTCATAAACTTATGAATAAAAGTGAAAGATTTGATGCTTATATATCAAAACAAGCTGAAGAAAAAGGTGTAACTAAAACATCATTAAGAAGAAAGCTAGCTAAGACATATGCAAAAAATATGGTAATACTTAATCATTTCGATTATGAATCATATGCTAAAGCTAAAAACATGAGAGAAGGTATTGGTCAATTTATGTTTCAGTTTCAACATTATGGAATGGAATTTCTTGAAAGAAACTATTCTATATATAAAGAAGCTAAAG
>VMHT01122600.1_pt1 | contig 18380 bp, 8 predicted proteins | sample 4693611 | NCBI WGS metagenome assembly VMHT01 (sample SAMN12280063, study PRJNA550983) | marine metagenome | isolation source: seawater sampled from same location over 5 years 0.02-0.2 micron viral filtrate | place: USA: collected off the coast of southern California halfway between the port... ...
AGGGCCAGACCATCCAGAAGGTCTGTCTCTTGTTATAAAAGAATCAGTTGTATTACCATCATCCATACAACCATAAACAATCATGCCTGGTTGAGTAACATTTTGACAATCATACATGTAAGCTTCTCCTTCATCGCAACATTGACCTTGTTCTACACACTCACAATAAGTAACATACGATCCAGATCCATCTCCAGGATCTATACATTGAGCATTGACACCGTTATCAACACATTCCCAAGATTCTGCTGGGGTTCCACAAGCACTGTTAGGATCACCAAGACACATAGATTCCGTAGCGTATGTACCATAATTACCTTGTATTTCAACACAGTCGTGAGAAGTACCGCCAGATGTAGAAGGCGAACAAATACAAGGTTCAGGACCGTCCGCATAAGGAGTATTATTAGCTATAGCTATATCCTTAAGACTTTCTACATTAGCAGGAAAAATAGAATTACCATTTGCATCATATTCTAATTCCCAAACTAATAATTTATTATCCATTGCTTGATAAATATCCATTCCGTTTGAATGATATAAATTTAAACCTTGAGAAATACTATGTATATATTGCAACTGCGCGTTGATCCAAGGCGCATTACCACTAGTGTTAGACCATCCGTCGTTTTTCATGTAATGACCTTGTGAATTATCCACTCCATTAACGTAACAAGGATTTTGTACCGTTGGTGTTGCCATGCTAATATAAGAACTATGGTCAGTATAAAATTCACTTGAACCAAACCCAACACCTCCCATTATGAAATAATTCATATAACCTGTACCAATAGCGTTTTGCATATAATAATTTACCCAACTTGGGTTTTGCAAACTAGGATCACCAGCAGCAGTTGCCGCGGCTAAATCATAGTGTACATATAAATTACCATCTAGACTTTTGGCTAAATCTGTAGTACATGCTGAGTCAGGTTGATCGTATGATACATGTTGTATACAATCCCAAGACGTGTATCCACCCGAGGTAATTGTAATAGCGCTAGCATCATCTATACCTTGATATGAAAATTCTCTAGGATCTATATTACCACCTGTACCATCATCTAACCATTCAGTTGTTACTCCCTTAACTTGAGAAAACCATTTACCTTCTTTATTTTTAAATTCATGTACATCTCCTTCTTGTAGATTAGTATACATCTCGCTAACATACCAACCACGATGTAATTCATTATCCCAGTATTCACCAGAAAAATTAATATCCGGTGTTATTCTTGATTGTGTTCCTTCATAATTTAAACCATTAAAGCTTTTAACTAATTCTGGAGATTCATTAAATAAAACTTGAACGCTAGATTCTGTATGATCACCATAAAAAGTATTTCTCGGCTCAGACTCTACGTGATGTTCATGTAAATGACCTTCTTTAAATGTATAATATGTATTGTTTAAACTAACACCACCTTCTTGTATAAATGATTTAAAACTAGACCAACCCTTGGCTCTTTCAGAAAAACTTATAGTTGTATCTTCGTTTCCACTTGTATTTGTATAAGTTGATGATGTTGTACTTGGATAGCCAACAGCTACTTGAGTAGACCAACCGCCATAAGACCCAGCATCACTTGGACCTAATAATGGTGTTACATCTGCAAATTGAGGTGGAGGATTAACAGCTATTATTAATTGACTAAAGTTAACGGTAACACCACTAACAACAGTATTAACAGCTAAACCAGGACCTTGTATTATCATACCCGGAACAACAATGTTTGAGGTTGATGTTACTATATTACCTGTTGGTCTATAGTAGTTTCCACCACACATGCAGTGTTCACCTTCTATCTCTGCCCAAAAATTATCTATTATTGTAGGTGGTTCTGGTTTAGGATAGTCCGTATGGTCTAGCGTTAGATTATATTCTCCTTTCTTTTCGTCAAAACTACCAATTAATCTATTTGCATGTTTTAAATTATCTGCAAAATAATCACTCATACCAGCTTCTGATATAGTTGTTATACCATCTTGTGATAATCTTAAAACTTTACCTCTTGTTTTGTCTGTAAAATAAGCTCTATAAGATTCTGTTGCAAATGATTCTGGATTTTTAGATATACCAAATTCACCAACAAATGGAGTTGTAGCCCCTAATACTAGATTTGTAGCTGTAAGATTTGAGTTTCCATCAGCGTTATATAAAGCATCTTTATTAGCTAATACTTTAAATACTTTGTCTTCACAGAACGTTAAAAGATTAGTATTTCTTGTGTGTAGTTTTTGTATACTACCATAACTAGGATTTAAATCCTTTGTAATTTTTTCTGCTTGTATAAATTGATTTAAATCATTTACTCCAGACATTGAATTATATATACCAGACCAAATAAAACCGCTACCTCTTCTTTCTTCTTCATACGGCTCTTCTAATGTAGCTGACGCTTTAGGACCGTTATCTATTGTAACCTGATTAAAATCGTCTCTTATTCTATCTGACTCAACACCATTTCCAAAAGAGTAACAGTTGTGCCAAGGAAGTGTTACTTTATAATTATGTACATTTCTATCTAAAACAATTTCACCAGATGATTCTGTAATATCTAGGATAGCAGTCGATGTAGAACCACCGTTAGATCTATGAAAGGTTAATATATCACCTATTTGTGGAAAGAAAGGGTTTGTCGCGGAAGTGTTTAGCGAGTTACCATTAACATCACATATTTTTAATACATTATCTTCTAAAGACTCAACCCTTACATCTTGAGCTCCTTCAAATATACCAACAAGAGTATTATTTGTACTTAATTGCACGTTGGGTCCAGTTGGTGGTCTCCAACAAGTTATAGTAGAATTTAAGTATGCTAGTGTTCTTGGGTGTATAGGTCCTACAAATTGCTCTCCAGTTTCTTGATTAAGTTCTATAGGATATATTTGCCCTACCTCATGATATATATCTAAATCAACGTTTTCTTTAGGTTCTGTTTCCCATATTGCTGGATTTGTACTAGAATATTTTTCTCCATCTATCTCTATATATGGTGATAAAATCTGCCAAGTTACACTACCAGGTATTGTTCCACCTGTCTTTTTTGGACCTACAGCAACAGTATTACCGCCAAGTATATACCCAGAATATACACCATCAGGTCTTATACCTGGAGCTGGCGTATTTGGTACAGTCGTAATTGTACTACCAGATTGTCCAGCAACAATACCAGCTGCATCAAAATGTGGCGTCAAACTAGGATCGTTAGTAGGTAAATAATGATGCGGGCCTGTTTCTCCTAAACTTAATTGTCCAGTTCCATCTGGATCATATGTTTTAGCAACAAACATATATCTTCTTCTTCTATTTCTAGCTTTCCACCAATCCTTAACATACATTGGAAAATATCCATGAGCGTTTGGCGCGCCACCCGTCCCGAGATAATTATGATACCATCCACCAGCGTTATTAGTACTTTCTAAATAAGTATTAATGCTAGGGCTCTCGTCCAATGTGGTCATATTAAATTGCCCAGCAGGAGCTCCATAATGTTCCCCGGGAAATTGCCAATAATTATATAAACCAAGAGGCCCACTACCATTCGTAAAGTTAGCCTCTTCATCGTGGCTGTTAATTCCAGCAGAAACAAACGCACCTCTCTTGTAATTTTGAGTACCAGACTCAGTGTATCCGTGCGAATCACACCAGTCAGACATTAAACAATAATTATATAATCCAACCCCTGGCTTACCATCTAAAGCGTCGATTCTATTTCTATTCCATTCTTCTTGAGTAATTCCCCACGCTGAAAGTTCAGCAACGTCAACATTAACGGTTTCATATAAAACACCACCTGGATCTTCAGCCCAACGCCAAACAGCTCCTGGTGTAGTTAATGTATTGATAAATAAAGTATCTTGCGTATGTTTAGCTACCGCTGAAGATGCCACGAGATCAAAGTGTAATCTCAAATCTGCAACTGAACCGCCAGTACCAGGTGCATCACGATAACCATCTTCATCATCTATACCAATGCCAGAATAAGATAATGTTATAATATTTGATCCTTGATAACCAAAATTAATATTTTGTATAGCTCCAACTTCCAAATTACTAGCACCACCAGCTAAAGGATGTCCATCAATACCTAACGATGGTAGTATTTGGCCTCCATCACTAGCTTTTACTTCAGCACCACCAACGCCACCGCCAGTTAAAAACCCGTTCCAACCACTTCTTAATATAGTTTTACGTATATCAGGTATACCAGCAAGTGTAGGATTAAAATCTCCAACACCTCCCCCCGGTGGATTAAACGATGGTCCTAAAACACCATCATTATTAAAATTACCTAAACCTAAATAATCTTTAGTATGTGCAAGATGACCAGTGGCAGTACCCATTACTTGCGGCATGTTAAAATCATTCTTAGCGTTGAACGTATAATTATTTGCGTATGGGGGTTTGTGATTCCAGTTGTAATACTTGTATCTATTATGCCATTTAACCCCATTAAATTCAGCATAATCGTGCTCATCGTTTGTTACCCAAGGATCAGTGTTTTTGACATTATAAAGGTGTTGTGATGTTTTAAATCTTCTAAAACCTTCTACTCTATCAATAAACCAACCAGAAGATTCAGAAGAAGCATTACTTGTATCACCAGCAAAATCCCAATATTTTTGTCCTTTAGCGGCATCGACGCCTCCCTCGTGGCTTGTACTTTTAGTTCCAGTCACCTCATAAGCAATAGGTTTTTCATTTGCATGGTAAGATATTTTTTGATAAGAACTTGACCCATGACCATTCCACTCGCCATACCATCCACCAGTAGAATTATTGATTCCCCAAACACTACTTGGGTTTATATACTGTACTTGTTGCCCTACGTTTACTTGCCAGTTTGTAGAAGCACTAGCTGGTTTTATTATTGTTTTCTCTAACTGAGGATCTCTTTTTATTTTAACAAAAAACCTACCATCAAACTCTGGTTTATTTTCTACGACTCTCCTTCTTAATTCAACTAAACCTCCACCAGTATAGGTAGTAGCAGTTCCATCTGGAGATAATACATTTACATCCGAACCAAAACTTCCATTTATAGTAAATCTATAATCACTAGCGCCGTTGTGTTGTATTGATTTTAATTTATACCAAGCACTAGCAACGTTTCCACTTCCTCTAAATCTAATATCAAATTCACGAGCAGGTTGTCTTGGTGATGATGTGGCGCCAGTTAATGTTGCTGGAAGGGGTAAACCCAAAACCTCAGTCCAACCAACGGATTGAACTTGCAAATCACTTAACTCAACAGAAGATTCGTCTACTTTTGGAAAACCAGAAGCAAGAGATCCTATATCAAATGGAGACGCAGCAGCCGAGTCATTAAAAGTTGGCTGCGGAACTCTAGTTGTTTTTACAAATAAAGGCGCTTGATTTTCTATAGCGATAATTTTATATCTAGCTTTAGTCTCAACAAACTCATCGCTATTATGTTCTTTTTTAAGTATTAAAAATGTTTCCTCATCCACTTTATTTCTTTCAGCAGAAGGAAAACTAATCCAAACATTACCATCTTCAGCATCGTACCAACGATCCATTGCAAGATTATAATACTCATTAGATGTTTCTTTTATAAAAAATTTATAGGATTTTGCCCACTCTGGATGTGTGTTAAATAATTGGGCTTGTAGTTTATTCTTTTTATTAGCTATGTTTTTTTCTACATATAAAGAAGACTTATCGGTTGTGCTATTAGAAAACACAGGTGTTTCTCTACCAAATTCATCAATGTAAACAACACCTAGTTGATATGTTCGTAAAGTTTTTATTGATTTAGCTGGACCAAAAAGATTTCTTTGAGTGGCAAATGGGTCTGATTGTTCCGGTAAATTTTCACCAACCTTTTGACTGTCAACGCTTAGCTTTATATCAACCGCTATTTGTGATTGAGGATCTAGTTCACCGTTGTTAAATTCAGAATAATATTTTAAAGCTTCTGTTGTAGATGCAAATCTATTAAACATGTTATAATTTTGCAAGTAGTTACCGTAAACTAATCTATTACCTACAACCTCTTGTGCTAAAGCAACTCTTGGTACATTATCCCAAGGTCGTAATAATTGATTAGCTGGTAATACAGCGTGAATCATTTCAGAGCTAATTCTAGTCCAACCTCTAGTCATTTGATCACTAGATATTCCATTTGCTCCAAACTCACCTATTGGGCTATTTTTAGGACCCATAGCATTCCATTCATTCCAATTAGCTACAACATCGTCTTGACTCATTATGTTAGAGGACCAAGGTTCAAAACCTGGTAACCAATCATTCTCTATACGTCTTATAGTTTTTACTGTATATATGTTTGGAGAATTAGATTCTTTATATAGTATATCTATAGATATAACATCATCAGGTATTTGTCTACCATGTACAAAATCCTTTATCGCTAAAAATCTAAGATTATTTACCATACCTAAGTTATAACCTTCCTTTGGAAAATAATTAAACTCTTGGGGTAAAAATGCTACTTGAGAGAAAGGAGAGAAAGAAGAATATTCCCCGTCTTCATATTTATATCTTAAAGCAAATCTAGGAAACTTAAATTGAAACAATGGTTCTCCTTGTTCTAGTTCTACATACCAGCTATAAGTAGGTGAATATATACCCGCACTACCAGATAAAACACGTATTAAACAAGATCCATTAGTTGCATAATCTACATCTAAACTTATTATTTGTGCTCTAACATAAACATTCTCATCTTCTGGAGAATCAACGCCAGCATACATAAGTATAGTATCTCCAGCTACAAAATCAGGTAAACCTAAAAGTTGAACGGAATTAAAAGTTACTTGTATGTCATTTGATAGAAAATCACCATCTGAATCAACCCAAGGATTTTCTGGAGAATCATTAGTTGATGTATCGATGCTACCAGATATTGTAACAAAGCTATTAGCTAACCAATTGTTAGTTGCTCCACTTTGCTCTGTTCTGGTTTTATTACGTAATTCTAAAACTGGAGGAGCTGGTGGACTCTTTTTGATAACAGTTATATGTTCGTGTTTAAGAGGACCTTTAGCAAAATAATCTATACTAGCGTTGTTAGTTGAAATATCTCTTACGAAAAGTTGTGTTTGTGTAAAGAAATCTGAAGTACCCATTTTACATCTATCAATATGTACTCTTTTTGGCTCTGAAAAATTATCAGTCCAAAACAACATATCTTCTATAATGTTAATTCCAGTTATATTAAAAGCTTTGTCAAAATTTAAAACTCTATCGCTTTCATTCCCTGGAAAAGTACCTGGTTGGAATAGATCAACAACAACAGGTGTTGCAACTTGCGTTTTATAATCATATTCTGCTATTACATCAGATCTAACACCTGATAGTAACCAATATATTTTGTCATGTGTTTCACTAACAACACTACCCACGCAGTGAAAATCACCAGTACCAGCTGGATCAATTGTTTCTAGGGATTTATTTAAATTACCCATTACCGTCTGTACAGTACCCATATCAGATCCTTCCGATGTAGTAACTTCTACGTTAAGTGCATCTCTATATTCACCATTAGGTACTAGTCTCTCATCAAGATCTTTATTCATTCGACCCGATGAAAATCTATGATTCAGATTCGGCATATTATATTAATGTTTAATTTGTTTTGACTTACCTCTTAATACTTGAGTAATTTCTTCTAATTTAATATTAGATAATCTTAATTTTGCTTTCCTTGTTTCAGCAAATTTTTCTTTTTTATATCTTTGAACTACGTATTCTGGAATGTTAGTTCTCGTAGATAACACACCGTACATAATCCATTTATACAATGCTTCTTCAGCAAACTTATGAACTTGCATTTCTTCGTCTGTTCCTAAGCTATCGCTGATATACTTTAAGATCACAGTTTTTCCTGATAAATTAGAGCTAAAATGAATTTTTCCTCTTGTGCAATCTATATAGTAAGAACCATTTATTTGAGCATTTTCAGGATCTAACCCATGTCTACCACCTAAATTTGGCCAAAATTCATCATCTTCATAATCATCAGTATTATTTTCAGATGGAGTTGTAGATTTATAACTATTCCAAGTATCAGAATTTTCATTGTATATTAGGTTATCACTGTCAGAAACTCCATCACTATTATAATCATGACTATAAGTTCCATCTGCTTCTTGTTTTATAGATTTTGGATTTGAAGTATTACGCGTTGGATATATAATACGTTCTATACCAGAAGAATCTTTCCATGATAACTTTACGTAATTCACATAATCATGTGGAAGTATCATTGTTAGATTAGCAGGTATTTCAATCTCTTGAGATTTACATGACTTAAAAGTATCAAACGATAATTCCGCTAAAGCTCGTTGAGCATGAAAAGCAACATCTGTTCTACTAGCTTTACTCACTATTTTATCTTCACCAACATATACAATCATGAAATTATTTATAACCTCATCTAAAGGCATAAATTGATAACCTCCCCACTGTTTGTCTGGGTCTCCGTCATTAAAAACAATAGTAAAATTAGTGCTTGGTATACTATCTGGTTCGAACTCTATATACCAACCATCAGTTGTTGGTGACGTAGTGTTATCCCATTTTATTTTAAAATTATCTACAGTAACGTTACCTGTTGATAAATAGGATTCAGGTAAAAGAACATTATCAACATAAACTTTAGCATACCCAAAGCCTAAAACGAGTTGAGGGTTAACCGCTGAACTTCTTACAGCCGACCTTGTTTTTGTTATTGTAAACTTATCTGTAGTACCATCACCAGTAAAACTGTAGGTTCCTTGATAGTATTCAGCTTGATTATATTGATGTTGTAATAATGCCATTTATTTACATTTTTTGTTGTTGGATTCTTTTTATATCTTCTTGATCAGCTATTTGAACTAAACCAGGTTTGTTTAAGATTACACCAGCTAGCTCTAATATTTTATTAACAAGATTAGTTTCTTCACTTGGATGTAACTCAAAATTTGTAGCTCTAGCAGCGTTGTATAAGGCTTTTTCAGCTACAACATTATAGCCCCATTCAACTTTTATAGGTAAACGTAAAGTATTTGCTCTTACTTCAACCGTTGTGCTTTGGGCAGGTGGGGTTACTTGATTACCACCATCACCATACAGAGCTATTTGATTGTTTGGTCTTAAAATATAAATAGGTCTTTTTTCGCTTGGATGTAATATACGTGAAGCTCTTATAGTGTTTAACTCTTTAGGAGTAACTCTTTCCGCTTCGTAAGCGATTCTTTGGGGATTTAATCTAACTAGATTTACTGAGGTTATTAAGTAAGTTGTTACTGGTAATTGTGTACCACTAGTTACTAGTACACCTAGTCTATTAAAATATGATATTTTTTCATCTAAAATAGAATCCACATCAGCATGTCCAAGGTCATTACCTGGTGCTCTAGCTGTTTGACTTCTATCGTAAAAATACTGTTCAAATATAGCCATCTGAGCTTGATTAGCCATTAGATTAAACTCTATAGGTGTTATATAACCTCTTTGTTCTTTATTAGCTATAGCTAAAACCCTTTGATATACTGTATCTACATTTATCATATTAATTATTTTTTATAAGGAAATGCTTTGTTTAAAGCTTCTTGTCTTTTTTTACATCCACAATCTTTTTTACCCACAGCTCTAGTTGCTATCCCAGCAAGTGTGCTTATTCCAGTTGCTTTTGTAAATTTTGCTATCGAATCACCTAAACCTCTTGAGGGTTGACTATAATTTTTTAAGTTTCTACTCATAACTAAAAGTTTTATAAAGGTTACCCCGAAGGGTAACCATTATTATTATTGATTCAATCTTTTTTCTATATTTTGATATACTTCCATACCCTCGTCAGTTTTAAACCAAGCGGCTAAAGCTGAATATGGATGCTCATCAAACGGAATATTCATCAACTTTCTATCATTAGAACCCCACATAAAATTTCTTTGATCTCCTGATAGTTTTATTATTCCCATTTCAGTTGCTTTTATACCAAAGTTTCTAAGTTGAACATTATCATCATTTACTAGTTCTAAGAATAATTTAGGATTTCTCTTAGAAAATATAAGTAAATCACGTTTAAGTTCGCTAGAACTCATCTCTGATACTCTAGATCCAACCTCAACACGCATTATAGCCTCAGCCATGTTAATATCTAAGGCTTGCGCAGCATTTAAAGCATTAATCTCCATTGTAATAATATCTATTTCACTAGCTGCTTTTTTAGCTGGTTTAGATTCTTCAAATAAAATATCTTTGTGTGGGTGGTATAAAGATAACATTTTTTGTAATACTGTTTTTTCTTTAGGCACAAATAAATGTCCTTTTTCAAAAATAATATGTTCTAATCTTTGTTCACCTTTCATTTCATCTACAAAGCAAGTTCTTTGATTTGAAGTATATTTTAGCTCTCTTTCATAACCTTTTTCTTCGTCAAACCAAAATATATTACTACCTCTTATTAAATAAGTTAAAGGAGCTCTGTTTTTTGTTAAATAGTATAATCTATTTTTTATTTCCCATTTATCTTCTGGGTTTTTAGATTTTGTTTCTTTTGGTTGTTCTACAACCGGTGGAGTTTTAACTACCACTTGTTCTACATGCTCATCTCCAGGATCTACCTGTGGTGAGACTTTTGTTTGTTTTTTTGCCATAATATAATATATAATAAAATTAATAAAAATAAAAGGCCGAGGCCGAAGCCCCGGTCTTTTAAAAATTGTCTTAGTTCATCAACATAAAGTTGTTAGCACCTTGAGTAACTAAACATCTTTCTGATAAGTAGTGAACTTCCATAACATCTTTTCCAGAAGTCATTGCACCAACAGAACCAGTAACCCAAGTTTTCATCTTTCTGTCTTCAGTTTGAGAAGCTCTATATCTAACGTGTAAGAAAGGACGTTTCATGTTTTGTCCTAACATTTCATCGTAAACAGAAGATACACCAGCAGGTATAACAACACCTCTAATTGCATTAACAGTGTCATTTAAAGCACCTCTAGTACCTTTATCGTTTAGATATTTAAAGTCAGACTTGTAAAAGTCATAAGAACCTCTACGGAATCCAGAGAAACCTAAATTTAATGCCATATCTTCAGAGTTATCAAATACTCCGTAAGAAGTACCTCCAGCTCCGTAAGAATTCATAGAAGCTAACATGTCATCCATCGCAAGAGAAGTACCTCTATTTACAAACATCATGTTTTCTTCAATAGCACCATTTTGATCAAATACAGCTAATATAGCGTCAAACTCAGCTAAATCAGTAGCAGCATTTACACCAGTTACACCAGTAGTTTGATGACCTCTTTTTACGATAGCATCAAATAAACCTTGTGTACCAGAACCATCTGCACCAGTATCAGTACCAGTTTGAAGATCAACAACAGAGTTAGCAACTGTTAATTCACCTTCTAACATAGACATTTCTAAATAGTCAGCAAAACGAGCTCTAGTATCACCTTCAGCTTTTAAATACCATAAGTAACCTGATTGACCAGCTTCTCCAGCTACTTCAACCCAACCTATTTGTGCAGCATCAGAACCTGATACTTCGTAAAAATCTTTTAGAATAATATGCTTATTCATGTGAGATTTAAACTTTGGTGAGTTAGCAGCATCTCTAGCATCAGTTCCTTTAGCGAATTCAGAACCAACAACTAATATTCTTACAGCATCAGCGGTTGAATCATCAGCTAAACCAGCAGCGTCTAAATCAGCTTCGTTGTAAGGGTGTACAGTAATTGTTGTAGCATCTGTAGCGTCAACATAACCTCTAACAGTAGCGTTAGATTGACTTACTAAAACGATATCACCCTTTCTAATACCATGCTCACCTGAAGCAATTGTATTACCGTCAATATCTTTAGTAATAGTAATAATGTTATCACTAGCATCACCAGCTGGAGAACCAGCAATTGTTCCTTTGTATGCTAAATGTAATCTACCTTGCTCAGACCAAATTACTCTATCAGAAGCAGAAGGCTCTTCAGCTCCTACTTGAGCTAAAAATCCTGCGATTGTTCTTTTACCATATATCTCTGCTTCTTTTTCCATTAGATCTGGTAAGTATTGTTGTGCCCATCCTTCAGTAGCACTTGACGTAAAATCTACATAATTAGTAGACAACGTTTGTTTTCTTGGCGCCGCATCAATCGGCGTTGCACTTGAAATTGCCATTTTTAATAATTTTTAAATTGTTATTTGTTTTTATTTTTAATTTTAAACTTAAAATCAGAAGAATTATCGCCTAAAACCCTAAACTTTAACTTATCGTTACCAACATTTTTATGTTGTTGTCTAGGATCCATATCAACGTTTTTAGATTTAGCAATACTGTTTTTTATAGCATCAGCTTTACCTTGTTCGTAAAAGTGATTAGCTATAGCATCAGCATTCATAGCTGTAAATAAAGATTTATGATATCCTTTAGCATCAGTCATTTGATTGTTTTTATCAAGAAACTTTCCGATAAACTTACCAATGTCATCTTGATTGCTTCTTACTTCATTTTTATCTTTAACATTAAATCTATATTTTTTATCTCCAACGTTGTATTCAAAACCTTTGAACTTGTTGTTAAAAACTTGATCAGTTTTCTTTAAAAAATTAGATTTATTAGCCTCTAATACTTTTTTCTCTTCTTCAGATTCTTCGTTATATCTATTAAAAAAATCAATAGCTTTTTGTTGTTCGTTGGTCAACTTTGACCCAGCCTTAATTTCTTCATAGTATTTGGACTTTTGCCCGTCCAGGTGGGTTCTAGCGTTGGCAACTTGCTCTTTTAACGCTAATTTTTTTCTTCTTATTTCTTTTTCACTATCCTCTTCTTCGTCAAATGCAAAAGAATCTTCTAATAAGAAGTTTATTTCTTCATTAGTTAAATGCGGTTTTGTTTGCTTGTAATACTCGTGTAAAACATCTCCGTCGTCTAAACTATTATAATCTTGATTAAGCTTAACGTAGTCACCTAAATCACCACCAGTTTCATCCATAAAATCAACTAACTTTTGAATATTTTCTGGTAATGGTTTTCCAGTAGCCTCCGCTTCAGCGACAGCTTCTTCAACTTTTTCTTCAACTTCAGCAACTTCTTCTTCAGTTGAATCTTCAGTAATCTCTTCTAGTACTGTTGTTTCTTCTTGTGTTTCAGCTTCCGGTTGTACTTCTTCTTGTTTTTGTATGGGGGTGGTGTCTTCAAGGACTGGAGCCACTCCGCTGTCGTCAGCGTTATCTTCTTTAGTTTCATTTTCTTCTGGTTTTGGTGGTTTGCTTAAATCTACTTTTATAACACTGTCGTCTCCAGCGCTTTCAAATTTAGATTCGTCAATCTGAGGTGTTTCCTCTACAGGGGTTTGTTCTACTTTATCCTGTGTAGTTTCTTCAACTACGTTTTCATTTTTTTCTTCCATAATATAATATAATAATAATTAATAATTTTACCTAGGCTCAAACGCCCCTAAATCAAATCCGCCTCCTAATATATCATTACCTGCGGACTCAAAGTTTTTAGGTGGTGTGCCAGCATTTCTTTGTTCTATCATCTGACTTTGTTGAGTTGCTTGGATTTTTGTTCTCTCGTCTTTACGATCTTCTTTTTGTTGTTCTCTATTTTTTACACCGTCTGTTTCAACACCCTTTAGTTGCATGTTAAAAACAAATTCTAGTTTCATTAGTTCTTTTTTGTGCTCGACTTCTTGCATCATTTTCTGTGCGGCAATCTGCGCTTCCATTTGTAATAATTCTGCTTTACCAGCATTTATAGCTTGATTCTTTTGAACCTCCGCTTGAGCTGCAACTTGTTGAGCTTGAGCGTTTGCTTGTGCTTGTGCCTGCATATTTTGTTGTTGAAGCAACTGATCTTTTTCTATTTTTTTAGTTCTTCTTATTTTTAAAAGTTGATTAGCTAGTTTAATATTTTTTATTTCTCTTAAATCAATTGCATCTTCTATTTCTATACTTTGTTGTTGTAATGCCATTTGAATATTATTCTCAAGTATAGCTTTTTCCTCTTCATCAGGAGCTAATTCAATAAATATACCAAAATCATATAAATGTAATTCAGACATTTCTTCTAAAGTTGCAACGTTATGCGCTCCAATAGCGTTTATAAAAGCATCTTTTGTTGGAGAATACTCTATAATATCAGATATTCTAAGCGATAAACATTCAGCAATTGAAGACGTTAAAAATAATCCAGCTTGCAATATATGTCTAGTAGCTGTATTACTATTTGCAGCCGCTAGTTTTTGCACACCAACTAACGAATATTTATCAGGTGTGCTACCGTCTCTAGCCTCATTTAACCCAGTCACATCTCTTATCATTTGTAGATAATAATTGTAATTACCTATAAGAGCTTGCATTTTTTGTCCGCCAGCTCCAGATGTTATTTCTTGTATTGGTATTTTACCTGGATTCATATCACCGTCTTGAGTAAACGATCTACCAATTACAGAACCAGTTTGGAAGAACATGTTTAACGCTTCTTGTGGATTATAATTAGTGCCATTTCCTAAATCAACTTCAGCTAAACCGTCAGCATCAAGATAAACACCATCTGGAACCATACGAGCCATTACTTGCTGAAGTTTAAGATGTGTTAGTTGTATCATGTCAGCAAAACCTGTAATACGTTTTACCAATGAGTCAATTTTACCCTCGTACATTCTAGGTGCTACTATAGAGTAATTCATTTTTACTTTAGTAAAATCACTTTTAGGTCGCATCATGTTTTTAGACATTTCCCATTTCAGCAATTTATCCGTACCCAATATCAACGCACCTTCATATAGTGTTTCTATTGATCTTATTAATTTTCCAAATTCAGCTTCAGTTGACATTTCTGTAGGTGGATTAAATTGATCATCTTTAGTTATAACTTTAGAAGCACCGCTTGCTATTGTTTTTGTTTTATAAACTTCATTCATGTAAGTTTTATAATTAAAGTATAAAACTTGTACCGTGTTATTATCCTCCTTATCGTATGAATAACTAGAATTATAATTAGCTCTATGCGAAGATTTATTTTTCATTATATCTTCAAGGTCCGATTGTTCTAAGTGAGGAAATTGTTTAGCTAATTCGTTTACTGGTATTGTTTTAACCTCACCAACATAATATATATCATCAAAATACGGAGAGTCACTGTGTGAATAAACTAAGTTAGCTGGATCAACATAATCTATAGTAACACCCTCTGAAGTACTAAAATTAGTTTTAACAGCTCCTATTCCTAAAACCGTTAAATCATAATAAAAACGTTTTTTAGTTAATTCATATTTATTACCTTCAAACAAAACATTTAAAGCTTGCTCTTCCGCTAACTCTACCGCTTGTTTATAACTTAATTGCATGTGTAATCCTAGCTCTTCTTCTGAATCCGGTAGTGTGTCTTTATCGTTTTCATATAGATTTATATTCATTGTCTGCATCGCTGTGTCATTAAACTGCTTCATTTGCATGTCTTTCAGTACACTCTCCATATATTCGGTTCTTTTGCTAACACCGTATGGATCTTGAGAATAAGCTTTTATATCGTAAGTTCTTTCAGCTATACCATTAACAACTATATCTACAAACTTAGATATAATTGGAACTGGTTTCCAATCTAAATTTAAATAGGACAAATCACCATTTATAGATAACTCATCCTTATATTTTTGTATTGACTGTTCACCTCTAGCGTATAATCTTAAATTATGAAAATTACTATAATTTACTTTGTATTTGTTATGAGAACCACGATTTTCATTAAACCACTCTTGTTCTATAGCTTTAGCAACCTTTAAACCGTAGTCGTAACTAAGTTTTTCAGCGTCACTAACAACCTGACTAGGAAAATAACTTTTTGCAATAGAATCCGCCATATTTATTTTTTAATTATTTGAGACATATTTCCATTGTTAGAATACTTAGAAATATGTATATTTAATTTTGGTTTTTCAACTTTAGCGTTTGGTGCGTATAAATGTCTATTACAAGCCATAATAGCTAGACCACTACTTATTGTTGCATCAAACTTTGTTCTTTTAGTAATATCAAATCTACTCCAATCATTTAACAATCGATTAAAGTATAAATCACCAAATGTTCCATCTTGCTTCATACCGACATGATCCTGTATATACATCTCGATCGCCGCCGCATGAGCTTGTTTTATATCTTCACTTGAGTTTGGTATGCCTCCCACTTCTTTTTCTGCAACAGATAATTTATTCCATACTTTATCTGGTCTATTCATACTAAACCCTCTATAACCTCTTCTTCTTAAATAGTATAATAATCTAGGTTTGTTGTTCTCCGCAAGTATTGGCATGCCATAAAACACACAAGCCATCAAAACATCTTCAAAGAACATTTCAGCCGTAGGTGGTCTTGATAAGTATTCTAAAAAGAAGCTGTTTGCGGGAGCGTCCTCCATGCTGAACTTAGTAAGTCCATGAAGTGCTCCTTTCGAACCTTCACCATCTACGGTCCCGGATATATCATATGAGTCACATCCAAAAGCGCCCATATGTTCATTACCAGGATACTTTATACCATTTTTAAGTACCACTCTATTTTGTAATTGTTGAGGTGGAACCCAACTTAATTTAAATCTACCTTTTTGATCTGGATAAAAAATTACTTTTGAATCCTTTAAGCCATTAACCCATTGAAAATTCCCAGTTGTAATCCCAAGAGTTCTAGACATCTCCTCGTTATAATCTATTTGTTCGTATAGTTTTATAAGATTAAATATACTGTTTTTTGTCTCATCTCTAAACGCATGCTCTGTTGTTCTAGGAAATTGACGATAAAATTCATTTAACGCATCTTGATCATCTTTTAAACCATCAGCCTCGTTTTGCCAATTATCTATTACACCTACGTCTATTAATTCACCGTCTGGGGCAAGGACATTTGTGTCAGGTGTATTAAATACTGGAACTCCGAACTCGTCAATAAATCCCTCATAGTTCCATTCCATTGGGATAAACAAAGAATAGAGACCAGACTTCGTCTGACCATTTCTATTTCTCTTAGTGACATCTGATGCGTTGTATAGTTTTTTAAAATTGTCTCCACCTTTATCTAATGCGTTTGAAGTTGAGCCCATCATACATTTACCAACTATTCTACTACCTAATCGTAAACATGTTTTTGTAACCCTCCAGTTATTTAATATATTATCGGGTCTTTCCCATTTGCCGCTTTCATCATGCACTAATAGTGCTAGTTTTTCCCCATCATAACTATTATCTCCAGTATTCTTCCAGTCAATAGTTGTATCTAATCCTTGTATGTCTTCTAACTTTTCGTTAGCTGTTATTTTCTTTCTAGTAAATTTACTAGCAGGAACTCTATATGCTAATTCAGACTTAGGTCGATCCATACCATCTTGTATCGGCTTGAAAAAGAATGGATAGTTTATACTTATTGGAACTACTTTATCAGTAAACATCTTCTTAGCATCTGATCCTGTTTTAGATAGTATACCATATCTACTATCACTTGCAAGAGTGGCTAAATTAACGGTTTCGGCTGATGACATAAAAGAAAACCCAGAACGTCTGTTCTTTAGATAGCACATACCGTAGCATCTTTTATCAGCTTTACAAGCCTCCCAGAATATATAAAACAATCTATTTGCCTCTCTAAAGTCTGGAGCACCGACATCAATTTTGCTCCATTGAAGATACATGTAGTGTGTACCTGTTAAATACGTTGGTTTACTATTATTCATAAACCAAAAACCTTCATCTCTACGTTTAAACTCTTCGTCTATATAATCATACCACTGTTCTTTTGATTCTTCTGGATAACCTCTCCAGTCAAATATATTTTTAAGACGTGATAATTCTTTTGGTTGATCTAGTTTTTGCCACTTATTTTTTGGCAATCGCAATACTTGCACGGGCACGCGTGGTAAAGCAATTCTAAGATTTTGTATTTCATAGATTTCCCCGATTTGCCCAGTTTTTGATATAACGATAATATCGTGTTCTTTATTGTATCCATATTTCCATTTTTTCCCCTTATTAAGACGACTTATAGTCGTTTTTTTTATAGGTTCTATTATTTTAACTAAACTTTGCTCGTACATTACTTAGATCTACCTTCTGCGAATCCTTTAAAGACTTTTTCCTTTCTCTCTTCAGGTGCTTTGCCCTCGAGTAAGTTTTCTTCTTCTTGGATTCTGTTAAGTATTTCAAATGCGTCAAATATAGCTAGTTTTTTAGTGGCTGCAGCATTTTTTAGTCGATCTGCTGATATATCGTCGTCTGAATCTACAATAGGTTCTTTAGCGACTTTAATCAACTCATCTACTGCTCTCTGCCCAGCTTGGATTATATTCTTCTTCGTCTCCTTGATATTCATATTTGATTGTAATAAAATTAGATAAAACTCTATATAGTCTTTC
>VMHT01104551.1_pt1 | contig 18377 bp, 10 predicted proteins | sample 4693611 | NCBI WGS metagenome assembly VMHT01 (sample SAMN12280063, study PRJNA550983) | marine metagenome | isolation source: seawater sampled from same location over 5 years 0.02-0.2 micron viral filtrate | place: USA: collected off the coast of southern California halfway between the port... ...
CACGATGAACACGAGGTTCATGTTGAGGCCAGAGGAAGCTTCGTCCCCGCTGCTGCTCTTGATCTCCTCGGTTGGGCAGTCGGCTCGTGGGTCATCGCACGCAAGGTCGTAGTTCGATTGAAGTGTCATCAGGTTCTGTTCAAGCGAAACTGCATCGGTGTTGTCTGCGGCCGCAATCTCTTCTTCGAGAGCGGCGATGTCTGCGATGAGGTCTGCAACGTACCATTCAAGCAGGGCATCGTCCATTTCCTCAGGTGCAGGAAGCGCTTCGGTGGTCAGCCACTTGACGGTATCGGTCGTCTTGTATTCCTGGCCGGTGGCATCAACTGCACGTACGCTCATGCCGATGTAGTCCATGTTACGCATGCCGTTGATGCGGGCGAAACCACCGTCTCCGTACGAGGATGGGATGTTCATTTCTTGGGTCCATCCGGTGCTGGAGCGAGACATGTCGAGGTCGTACTCCCAGAAGCCATCGCAGGTTCCGGAGAGTTCATTGCACAGCGACCACGTCACCGCGATCACGTTGAAGGTGGGTGCGGAGTCGGTCAGGAAGAACGTAGCGGTTGGGGTTTGTGTTTCGTAGGTGTCTACCATGTTGACGTGCATGTGGCCGGAACCGTCGTCAGTCTTTGCCACGTAAAACGGAAGGGCGTCAAAGACATTGACGCTGATTTCGTAGCTGTTCGTAGCGTAACCATCGGACGTTGAGATGGACACCGTCTGGAGGCCAACTTCGTCGAACTGAAGTCTAAGGTCGCCGCTGATGACGACCGCCGTGCCTCCGGTGGCGAAAGCTGAAGCAACGTAGTAGTTCCCTTGAGGCGTATCAACGTCCGTTAGACGGCTGTTCAGGTTGATGATCTTCTGACGGTTGAGTTTCAGGTCGAACGATTCAATGTCGGTCATGTCAAGACGAGGGGCATCGTTGATGGGGTTGATACGGATGATGATGGTTTGATCCGAGTACTGCTCACCATCGCTTGCTCGGAGGGTGACAACGGTTTCGCCGTTGACGTCGTCGTCAACCGTCTCGTAGCCCAAGGTGCTGCCACGAAGTTCCACTGAGACAAGTTCAGGGTTCGAGTTGTCAATGATTTGGAGGGACAACGATGAGGCTTCGACAGGAGAACCGGTGTCGTCCGTGTCTGAAAGGTAGGGGTTCAGTCCAAGGACACCGCTGCTGCCCTCATCAACGACTTGTATAGGAAGGCCAGCCCATCGAGGTTGTCCGTTTTCAATGACGTTGAACAGGAGAGTTCCGTACGGCAACTCACCGGAGTCGGAGTAGTCGCCACCGTCGTCAACCCGAATTTCGATGCCCTTCTGGCCCAGTGGACAGCGCTGTCGCATGTCGTCGTAGGGGAAGTAGACCTCGAGTTCTTCGCTGTCGGCGTGCCAGGCCACGAAATTTGAGCTGTCGGAGGTGATGAGGAGGTCTGAAAGCGGGGTTTCAGGGTCCATCACGTGGCCGACCATGCTGACTTTGGTGCTGAGGTCGCACATGACGGTGGGGACAGGGTTGGCCACGACCATGGGTCGGCCATTGGCGAGTTCGAACATGTCCGACATCGTCGCCCAGTCGCTGGTCTGGCCGCGGCTGTCAACGGTGCGGGTGCGGACGTCGTAGTCCCCAGCACTCATCGACATGGATGGCGTGACGATGTACTCACGGCCTTCCTGAGGCGAATCCCGATACAGGACGTTTTCGCCTCCTGTGACGATGCTGGCGTCCCATGCGTTCTGACCGGCGGGTGAGACTTCGACATCGAAGGTCATGGTGTCAATGGTGTCGACGTTGTCGTTGGGGTCGCCTTTGGCGAGGACGGTGACGTATTCGCCGCGTTCCACGACGTCCGAACCAAGGACCTGTGGGGTCTTCTTGAGGGGCACTCGGTCGTGGTTGACGCCAATTTCTTGGACGTTGTTGCTGGTGGCCATGTCGCCGCTGATGCCTACGAGGCGAGCGCCGAAGTTGGTGGACCAGACGTTGCTGGGGAGGGAAGAGGTGTCAAAGGTGGTGGATCCGGTCAAAAAGGCAGAACCAGGGGCGACGTTGAGCGTTGGAATTGAAACGCTGTTGATGGCCGTGGTGGTGGCGCCGTTCTTGTAGTAGAACTCAAGCGAGCCGCCGTTGGTGTAGTCCAAATCTCCGATGTTTTTGACGTCGGCCTCAAGGGTGATCGTATCGCCACGAACGTACGAATCTCCGCCTTGGTCGTTGGAAACCTTCAGCCCAGACACGCCGATGTCCATCTTTGGACCCATCGTGGAATCTGTGGCGTGGTAAACGTGCGGGCTGCTGCCGCCAACGGAGACTTGGTTTCCGCTCATCAAAACAGCCACGACCATGGCTTTACTGATGCCGCCTGGAACCACAGAGGTGGGCACTGTGGTCCACGTTTGGGTGGTGTCGGTCGAGGTCACGGAAACGCTGTGGAAGGCCGACCCTGTGCCTCCGCTCTTTGATTTGTAGGTGTCGCCGGCCGTGAGCCAGGCCATCCAGCAGTTGTAGCCGTGTGGAATACCGGAGGAGTAGGAATAGCCGGTGCAGTCCGTGTCGACGAGGGCTGCGTAGAGTTTCATGTTGGAAGCAGCAGACCCAGAGCCCGTGTACCTGTAGGAAATGCTGATGTCGTAGGTTCCACCGTTTTGCGAGACGGCGGCGGACATGCCGTAATCGTTGACGGTGCTGTGCATCCCTCCACCGCTGGAATAGAGGCTGTCGTAGGTTGTGTAGGAGCTGTCTGCGCCGCTTTGGCGTTTGTCGGTTCGATCTCCGAAGTATGCGTCGGGGGCACCGCCGGTGCTCCAGGCCCAGTTGTACGGAGATACAGCACCTGCTCGAGCGGTGTTGGTGGTTCCGAAGGACGCCGACATGTAGGTGACGTAGACGTACTCATCTGGATGGTTCACCTTGATGGAGTGGTGCGCATCCGAGCCACCACCTTGCTTTGAGCAATGTCCGCAGTTGTCCGAGGAAATGTACTGCCCGAACACGACGTGGCCCGGGCTGGTGGCTTGAGACGGGTTGAGCACCACGGTTTCGTCTTCCAATTCGGGGATTGGCGTCTGGTAAAGTTCTGCCATCATTCCAGAGGCGAGGCTACCGAGAAAAACGGCCACGATGACCAATGCAAGGCTACGCGTTGAGGCTTTCATGGATGTTGTAGGACTGCTCAGTATATAGAACACTCGCATCAATGTCACCGGGAAAACATATCATATGCAGCGCAGTACCACGAAAAAGAGACCAGGGCGAACCTTAACATCAACCGCTTCATGGGAGGGTTTGTGACCTCCACCGAATGGGCCGTTCTGGTTGAAGAAAACGGCAAAAATTACGCCGTTGAACTGGTCGACCGACCGCTAAAAATCAAAGGTTTGGGCGTCTTCAATCCACTTCAAACGCTGAGTGATGTGCCGGTCGGTGGCCGCGTGATCGTAGGGCAAAAGGAGCTCCTGCGCCTGCCTCCCCGTCTGCCCGAACTGAGCAAAAGCATGGTGCGTCGAGCCCAGACCATCGGGAGCAAGGATGCAGGATTTTTCGTCGCAAGGCTGGGGTTGGGCCCCAACGACACCGTGCTTGAAGCAGGCATTGGGAGCGCCGGTCTCTCGCTGTACATCCAGCGAGCGCTCGGAGTGAGTGGGGTCCATTTGACCGTCGAGCCGCGCAGCGAACACGCCGAAGTCGCTCTTGAAAATCTCCGACGCGCTGCTGCGTGCTGGGAGGCCGTGCCCGTGCACCACCACTTTGAGGGAACCATTGAGGATTCGATCGGTGAGATTCAGAATGTTGTGGGCGCCGTGGACGCCATCGTCCTTGACTTGCCTGACCATCCGCCGGCCGTTGCTGCGAGCGCAACGTTGCTGAAACCGGGTGGACGACTTGCGTGCTATTGCCCGGTCAGCACTCAACTGGAGCGGGCGTGGGAAGCCTGCGAGGCGGCTGGATTGAGCGTGGAATGGGCAGGTGAACTCATGGAACGAGAATGGGGGCGCGCCTCGAAAGGCGGCATGCGTCCGGTCAACGGTCCGTTCGGCCACACGGCGTTTTTACTGATCGCCCAGCGCCGCTGATCATTCAACCACTCGAATCTTGCTGCCGCATTGCGGACATGTGAATCGGAACGGTGGAGTGCTTCCACGCGGAACGCCCAACCGGGCATCGCAACTGGGACAATTGACCTTGGATTCACCGTCCAAGCGACACTCGTTGTAGCCCAGTTCAGGAAGATCTTTCTCGTCCGCCTCATCCTCCGAGGCGTCCTCATCACCGCTGTCTTTGGAGGACACAGACGGTCGACGTCGCAGCAATTGAATCGCCACGATGGCGAGCAACCACCCAGCCCCCATCACGCCGAGGGCGGTGGATTGAGCAACGTTGACCCCCAGGGGCAGAGCCAAGCCGTTGGGTGGGAGGGCAGGTCCTTCAAGAGAGATTGGCAAGGGCACCGATTGATCGGTCTTCAAAACACCGCCTCCGGTGGAGGTGGCACGAACCGTCAATTCCAACGCAGCAGAACGGGCGGTGTTGGAGGTGATCTTCACCAAGAATTCAATGCTCGATCCCGACGTGAGCGTGAAATCCGTGGTTTCGACGTTGTCGCTCATTCGGGTCCAATTCACCAGAATCAGCCCCGTGTCCTGACCGGAGGTGTCCAAAGTGCCTGAGACTTCGGCGTTTCCGAGGTTTTGTACGGTGAGAACGGTGGTCGTCGAACTGTCGACGCCGAGCGAGATTTTACCGTCTTCGAACGCAAGGGAAACCCGGCTATCTCCGGGCCATTCCGCCTCCACGGTGTAGAGTTCACTGACCTCGATGACGACGTTACTTCGAACCGAACTCACGGCACGGAAAGCGACCGAACGCAGACCGGCCGCTGCATCGTTGGCCACCGTGCAGGACCAGCCCAACTCTTCGCTCGGTTGGCCCGCAGGAACGGTGATGGAAGCATCGAGCCCGCAATCAACGCCAACGGAAGCGATGGAAAAGGTGTCTTCGCCGCTGCCCGTGTTGGTGAGTTTGAGGGTTCCGTAGACCGTACCACCGGGTTTTGCAGAGCCAACGTCGGTGTACACGTCAATGGTGGCTCCGGCCAAAACGGGTTCAATCGTGATGTTGAGCGTATCGGCCACGGAAGGATTGGAGGTTGACGAAACGGTCAAGGCGTAAGGCACCCCGTTTGAGGGGGCCCCCGAGGACACCTCCTGAACGGTGATGGAGAGTTGCTGCGTGGAACCCGCCTCGAGCTCAAAGGTGGTCGGAGAAATGGTGAACGTGAACCACGAACCGTCGTTTTCTGTGCTCCAGTCAACGAGGTACATTTCCGTTGCTGTGCCGACATTGACCACGTCAACGGTCATGCTCGAGGAGGTTGCGGGGCTTGCCAGAAGGCGCTGCTGAAGAGCGCTCAGCATCACCTCTTCACGGTCGACCACCACGAGACTGAAGGCGTAGTCGACGCTGAACGATCCGGCCGTGTACGTGAGGACGAGGGGTGAGGTGGCCGGTGAAGCGCCGGTGGTTGCGACAAACGTGATTGAAACAGCCTGTTCTGCTCCGCGTTCAAGATGAACTTCACTGACGTTGAACGCCGCATCCACATCGGACGGTAAGCCCGACAACGTCGGTGTGAAGGTCAGATTCGAAGTGCCGGTGTTTCGCAAAATGAGGTCCATGTTCGAGGTGCCACCCGGGGAGACCAGCGTGCGATCCTCGCTGGGTGGAACCAGCTCAACGTTGTCCACCTCAAGCAGGTTGATGGGGACCAGCAAGGATGCTGTTTGGCTCTTGTAGGTTGTTGAGAACGACTGGTGAAGCACGCCTGAGAGAGCTGAATCGCCCTTGCTGTTCACGGTCCACGTTCCGGCCTCGCCGGCTGCAACCGTCACACCGGAGGACGAGACAAGCACGGTGTTCAGGCCCGTGGATTCAGACACGTCAAGGAAGAAGGTCGCTTCATCGCTCCCGTTGTTCACCACACGAACCTCGTAGTTTGAACCCACCTCTGGGAGAATGTCAACCACGTTCAGCGGCCCAACAAGGACGAAGGCAACCGCCTCGTCGACGTTGATGGTGAATTGAAGCGTGTCGAGAAGTTCGACTGAATCTCCTGCGTCGTGAAAGACGGTGAGAAGGAACGTGCACTGGGCCGAGCTGTCGACCGATTCGTCAACGTCCACCAGGATGCTGACCTCGGCAACGTCGTTGGGTTGCAGGCCCAAGGTCTGAGCAGTGGACAAGGCCCCGGTGCAGGGGCTCGAGCCCGTGGTTGGCGGAAGGCTCAATTCCCACTCGAGGTCAAGCACTGAATTCCCGGTGTTGGTGACTTGAACGCCGGTGACGGTGCTTTGGCCCGGCAGGAACACGTCGTCTTGTCGCAGAAACGCCGTTGAGGCGGAGGCGTCCGCTTCCACCTCCACAACGATGACGGTGGAGGAGGTGATGTTGCCGTTGGTGGAACCGATGGTGAGTCGGTAGCCGTAGAAGTCCGGTGCCGCATCAGCAGGGACGGTGATGGAGAGGGTGGCCGAGGTTGAACCGCCCGCTGGAATGTTGGCAAGTTCATCGTCCTGCCACTGGATGTACCATCCTTGTGGAACCGACGAGCCCAGTCCGAACGCCGTCGTGCCGGACGCTTCCCACGGGTAGTACGACATGCCGCTGGTTTGGTTAAACACCGTGTCGTCTGCGGCTTCTTGGAGGGCTTGCTGGGTGGTGGCGTTCAGGGAAACGGTCGCGTTGCTGCCAACGCAGGTCTCACCTGTGGTGGTGGAGTGGAACACGCAAGCGGCGAGGTAGGATCCGGCGAGCGACGGGTGGCTTCCGTCCGAAGAATAGAGGTCGTGAAACAGATTTCCCGAGGTCGTCGGATCAACTCCTTGTGCGACGACGTTGTCGTGAACGGTCTTGTAGGCCAGGCCCACGGGGGCCATCCAGACGGCGTGGCCGGCGGCCGAGATGTTCTCTGCGTAGCGAGTGTAGCCTTCCAGCAAGCGCTCTTGCATGGACGTGAAGTTGTTGTTGAAACTGTTGAGGCTGTCCCCGTCTCGGTACCCCCACGTCATGAACAAAACCGTTTCAGCACCTTCCTCTTCAACGGCGTTGCTGAGGGAAATCGAGGCGTTTTTGCTGTCTTGCCACATGCTGTTACTGGTGGGGAACGAGGGAACCTGACTCTGGTCCTGCAGGACGACGTAATCCCAGACCGAACTACGGAGTGTGGTGTTCCACTGGTTGCCGGATGTGTTGACGTTCTGCCAGTGAGCGGGGAGTTTCATTCCGCCCCCGTTCACCGTGTCAACCGTGGCGTTGTAGCCGTCAGCGTCGAGAACGTCCTCGACCAGCGAAGCAAGGCTGTTGGCGCTGGTGTAGCTGTTGCCCATCATCAACATTGACAGAGAAGTGGAGGTGTTCGTGCCGTTCGAGTCCGATTGATTGCCGCTCGTGTCGTCGCCCGAGTCATCGCTGGAATTGTCGGTCGAATTCCCCGAGCCTCCGCTGTTGTTCCCCGTTGACGTGTTGGTGTGGTTGGCCCACCACGACGCCAAATCCGGCTGAACTTCCACGTCCAAAAGGAAGGTGTCGGCGACGCTGCCGAGGTTGTGCGCCGTGAACGAAACGTTGGTGCTTGACCCGCCCGCCATGTGGATCAGCGGTGAGCCGCTGACAGAGAGCGAGGGGTGGTAGGCCGGAGCCACGGTGGCGAGAACCGTCAGCATCGACACCGCACCGTTGTCCGGTTCGGTGACGTTGACGGTGAAGGAGCCGCTGTCGGCGACGGTGGCACCCTCGGCCAATCGCACCACCAAGGTGGTGTTTTTGCTCCAGGTGGGGAAGACGTTGCCCAACGTTTCGTCGACGACGATGACCGTCCACGGCGAAGCCAAACCGGCGTCGTCGACCGTGATGTTGTAGTCCTCAATGGAAGAGCCGTTGTTCTCAACGGTCAGCGTGATGTTCATCGATTGACCGGGTTCAAGCACCGCATGCTGCACGTCCACGGTCAGCAGAATCGATTCGTGAGCAGCAGCCGGTACCACCAACGGTGAGAGGCTCATGACCATCAGAGCGAGGACACAGAACACCGCGCGGCCCGGTCGGCTGGACATGGTCAAACCAAACCGACGCTGTTCAAGAGACTTCGGGAGCGAACGAACGCCTTTCATCACGCTTTGGGCGCGCCGTGGGTCGTTGCCGGATATGTCCCGGCTGGTTCATTCCGTGTCCAAGGCCGAGGCACCGTTCGGGTCAAGCGAATCCTTCATGTCCTCCAGCACGACCGCACAACCCATGACCACCTGGGTACCCACCGCCTTCCGAACGCACACACTCGGCGAACTGCAAGCCAACGGCGCCGATTTGGTTGGAAGCGACGTCACCGTTTGTGGCTTCATGGAGGCCAACCGAGGGAAGGGCGCGATTTGTTTCGTTGACCTTCGAGACGGAACCGGTAAAACGCAGGTCTTCCTCAAAGCCGACAACATCGGAGAGGAAGCCCTCGACACCGTTCAGCGCATGACCCGAGAATCCACGTTGCAGTTCACCGGAACCGTTGCACTGAAGCGCCCACCCAAGGTCAAGGAAGGCGAACCGACCCCTCCGCCAGCGTACGAGGTCTTGGCCACGTCGGTTGAGGTGATCGCTCGAGCCGAAGCCCCGTTGCCGCTGGGCGTTACGGACAACGTCAAGGTGGAGTTGGACACCCGACTCGACAATCGGTTCCTCGACCTCCGACGCGCCCACGTCAACGCCATGTTCAGGCTTCGTGGGAAGGTGCTGCAATTTGGACGAGAGCACCTCATCGAAGAAGGGTTTGTCGAAACACACACGCCAAAGATCGTCGCCACCGCAACCGAAGGAGGTGCAGACCTGTTTCCCATGCAGTACTTTGACCGGCCCGCATTCCTCAACCAGTCCCCTCAGTTGTTCAAGCAGCTCTGCATGAGCGGTGGTTTGGAACGGGTTTTCGAAATCGGTCCTGCGTTTCGAGCCGAGAAAAGCGACACCTACCGCCACCTTGCTGAATTCATCTCCTTCGACATTGAATGTTCGTGGGCCAACGACGACGACGTCATGGGCGTTCTCGAGCGAATGCTCCATCACATTTGGAAATCCGTGGCCGAGGAGGAAGAATCCCAAGCGCTCATCGCCACCATCAACGAGTTCCGCGCCGACCAAGGCGAGGAAGCCGTTGAGGTCATCGTTCCCGACCTGCCCTTCCCCCGTATGGAGTACGACGACGCCATCCGCATCATCAAAGAGAAGGGGGGTACCATCGAGTGGGGGGATGACATCGACGCTGAAAATTCCGATCTTCTCGCCCAAGATCTCCCGCAGTTTTACTTCCTGCCCCGCTGGCCCATGTCGCTCAAGCCCTTCTACATCCACCAGATCGAAGGCGAGATTGGAAGCACGGGTGCCCAACTCTCCCGAGGGTTTGATCTCAACTTTGGGCGAGACGAGATGACCTCTGGCGGCCAACGAGAACACCGCATTGACGTGCTCGTGGAAAATCTGCGCACCATGGATTTGGACCCTGAAGAGTTTGAATTTTACGTTGCTGGCTTCCGCCACGGCGTCCCTCCACACGCAGGATGGGGGCTTGGCGTTGAGCGTATTTTGATGAAATTGACCGGCGCAAAGAATGTTCGAGAAACCGTCCTCTTTCCTCGCGACCTCCGGCGGTTTTGTCCCTGATTCCGTTCAGTTGAAGAGAATCACGTACCCCACTGCGAACACCACCACATCGCACATGGCGTGGGTCAAGTACGGCACCCAAATGCTTCTGTAGCGCACGTAAAGCCAACTGAACGCAGCCCCCCCGATGAACAAGCCAAGGCACGCCAGAAGGTTCGCTGAAAGCGAAAAACCGAGGAACCAAAGGGCGAAAAAATGGTGGAGCACAAAGACACCCGCAGAAGCAAGGATGGTGAACCAACCCCGGCCAAACAACGCCTCACCCTTTTCGACCAAGAACCAGCGAAACACGTATTCTTCGAGAACGGAATTTCCAACCGTCCAGAAGACGGCAGCAGCGAGGTACGTGGTCGGGTCCGTGAGCCCAAACGGCTCAAGGCTCGCTCGGAAGGTGTCGACCTCAACCCTCGACTGTCCGACGAACACCCAAGCAAGGACCATCGCCAAGGAAAAAACCGCTCCCACAAGGAAGCCCATCCCCAGCCCGCCGTGCCGAACCGGCGACCAGGAGAACGCCTGCTTGTCAACACGCACATGCCACCAAAGCGGAAGCCCAATCATCCACGCCTTTGAGGCCAGCCAAGCGGCTCGCCCGAGCAGACCGTCCCCGGTACCAAACGAGAGGAAAATGGAGGCCGTCGGCGCCAAACCAACCAGAACCAACGCGAGAAGGGCCGTGCGCCGTTTGTTCACGTCTCTCGCCCCGCATTGAGGAATTGCCAGAACCACCAACGCACGCCTGACCTAGCTTCACCTGTTTCAAAGCCCTTTCCCCGCCCGGTGGACACAAGCATGATAGCCCAAAGGTGAGAGGTGCAAACATGGGCGTGGACCGCATACAATGGGGTGCTGAACCTTGGCAGGTCGCCCATCTTCACATGCCCGACGAACCCTCGCCCTTCCAGAAAGAGGAGGGTGTGCCGTGCATCATGCTCATCCACGGCGGGTTCTGGAAAGAGGAGTACACGTCTGCATTGATGCAACCCATCGCCGAAGACCTCGCCGAAGCGGGCGTCGCTGCGTGGAACATCGAATTCAAACGATGGGCACCGGGCGATGAAGGCGTTTGGATGGACACGCTGTCCGACGTTCTGCGAGCATGGGGCCATCTGGCGTTGCTGCCGGGCATCGACATCATGCGATCCATGGTCATGGGCCACTCGGCTGGAGGTCAGTTGGCCTTGTTGATGGCGGCGAAGGCGGAACGACGACCTTGGCTCGCCATCGCTCAAGCGCCCATCACCGATCTCATCGGCGCCGACCACGCCAAACTTTCGGACGACGGCGATGCAGTGCGCCGATGGGTCGGTTCCTCGCCCGAGGAAAACGAGGCGGTGTGGCGGCAACTCAACCCGGTCGACCATCCGCCAAACACCAGCGTTTTGCTCTTCCATGGCGAACACGACGAGGACGTACCGCTCGAGCAGTCGGAAACGTACGCTCGCGTCATGAAAGCCAAAGGAGCGGACGTGCAAAAGGTGTGGTTGCCGGGCGACCATTACGACATCATCGACGTGGCCTCGGACGACTGGTTGGTTCAGCTCAACACCGTGCTGGATTGGTTTTGAGGTTCAGTTGAATCCGTAATTCATGAAAACGTAGCCAACAAACCGACTCGTAGTAACCGCATCCAACACCGTCCCACGGGCCTCTACGATTCGTCCCAAACTCGGTAGCCATCGTCGGTTGAGTACCAATGCGTTCCATCCTGAGCACGGTACCAATGCGTACCTTCTGCGTCGTTATCGAGCCATTCCCCCTCGGGAAGTTCTTCCCATGAATTGACGTGGTCCCGTTTGTCAGGAGATGCGTCCACCGGGGTGTCCTTACGGGTACGAGGTGAGGCAGCGAACGATGTCGTTTCGTCATCGGTCTCCTCAAACCAATCATCGTCTTCCTGCTTTCCTCTCTTCACCAGAACGACGACAAGACCCGAAACGACGACAAGCGAAACCCCTGCTGCCCCCACCAACGCTGCGCTGTTGCTTGAAGCGGCTTGCGCCTCGGTCTCTTGCGTGTAATTTTCAGTCCGATCGCAAATCGAGTTGACGTTCAAATCTGGCGGGGTATCGGACGCGTTGTACTGGTCGCTCATGCATTCAAGTTCGACGGCATCGGACCATCCATCGTTGTCGTCATCGGTGTCGGCATGGTCTCCAAGCCCATCGTTGTCCGTGTCGTTGTGCTCGCTGGCATCCATTGGAAACGCGTCGTCGTCGTCAGGGTAGCCGTCGTTATCATCGTCCAAATCAGCGTTGTCTCCAACCCCGTCTCCATCGCTGTCATGGTGTTCAAGTTCGTTGAATGGGAACACGTCCATGTCATCATCAACGCCATCGTTGTCATCGTCTGGGTCTGCAGTATCGCCCACTCCGTCCATGTCGTAATCCGATTGCTCTCGGTCGTCAAACGGATGAGAATCGTTGCTGTTCAACGCGCCGTCGTTGTCATAATCGGTTCGGTTTTCGTAGTCCTCATCCAAACCGATGAGCAACATTTCATTGTCCAAGAGCACGTATACTTTGGAATCAGAATAAAGCGGTAGGGAACCAGAATAGCAATTCACGCCGTTTTCACCACAAGTTCCTTGATCGTCTGAAAGTTCGCTCAAATACCAAACGTCATCGTGGAGAACTGCGTGCATGAGAAACGAACTGTTGTCAGCATAGCGAGCGTAAAAGAGATGCACATCTCCGTTGAGGTCGACCTCCAGTGAGCACAACATTCCTGTTTGAATGGAAGAATCCGTACTCACGGTCGTCGTTGACCATTGGAGAGGGGCATCGTTCAATGCAACTTCGGACAACGACGTCGAATTGCTGGTGTACATGAGCAACCCGTTGTCCATATCGTAATAACAAACGTGAAGCTGATCATTGGAATCCAAGGTCGAGGCGTGGGGTGCGAAGCGTAGACGCTCGTTGGACCACATCGGCTTGGAAAGTTCGCTTTGAATGTCCAGGTCGCTTCCGAACCAAACCGAGGAGTTTGGATTTTTGACCATCAATGACAGACCTTCGGTGTCGTAGTAGGTCAGATACAGCCTGCCTTCAGTGTTCATGTTCAAGGAGGTGGGAGACAGTTCATTGCCGTTCCAAAGGGTTGTTGTTACGGTCACGTTCGAAGTTTCTTCGTTGTCCAGCGTCCAGTGCCGGATGTGGTAGCGAATCCGATCTTCATCGAGTCGATGAACGTACGTCAAGTGGACTTTACCGCCTGCTTCGACCGCCAATTGAAGCGAACCAAAACTTTCCGTCCACCATGACCGCTCCTCAGTCGCATCGGCAATTACGATCTGATCGTTCCAACTCGTACCGTTGAAGTATGCGTAATTGACGTTCTGAACCACATAACCTGCTCCCAAAGGATCGCTTCCATAGGGCGTCCAAACCTTGGAAATGTACGCAAGATGGATGTGTCCGTGGTCGTCCAGCGTTATGGCATGACGAGATAAGACGGTATTTCCAAAGGTGGCATCGCTGAAATAACGCATTTGATCGCCTTCAACCACAGCGTGGAATGAGCCGGCGGCGGGATGCGTGGACGTGCAGGTAGCGAGCATAAGTTCAGTGGAGGTTTCAAGAGATGTACAATCGCTGGCAGAGAGGTTAACCACTTCAACGCTCGATGCGGAGTTTTGTGGACGAGTGTATGAATTCAGACGAGCATCGGAGTTGTCGGGTTCATCCAGGGAGACAATTCCAACAGAAAGGGACAGCAAGAGGAGAAGACTGCATGCGAAAACTGACTTCAACACCCTAAACCGCATGCACGTAAATTGAGGATATCTTATAAAAATTAGATGACGCAAAAACACCATGCTGAATGACCCAGATCCAGCCGAGATGTCATGTACGTGAACATCGACACATGGGGCACCGTCATGCCGTTGCTCAACCGGGCCGACGCCAGCACTGGACAATCGGTGATCGGCGAGGTGGGCTGTGGTTCATTGGACCTCTCAACCCTGAACCAGATACAATCTCGAATCGCCGCTGCCGGAAACCACCGATCAAGCAATTGTGTCCCCCCAAAAGGAAGGAGGGCGTTTTGGGAATCCATCCTCGCCGCCCTGCGACCTTGAAGACCAAACCCAAGGGCTATGACCCATGGCGACGTGCGGGGGACATGGACCTCCTCAACAGCGACTACCCGTTTGCTGCCACAGCCCTTCAGGGCAAGCATGCCTTTGTTTGCGGGGCCAGCAAAGGCATCGGCGAGGCAACAGCGAAAATGATGGCCAAGGCCGGCGCTGACATCACCGTCTGCGCCCGAAACGGCGACGCCCTCACGGCACTGTGCGAGGAATTGGGTGAGTTGGGCAGCGGACGACATCAAGCGTTGATGCTCGATCTGGAGGACACCGACGTCCTCGCATCGGCCTTCGCATCGGCGGCTGAGACTCTCGGACCTGTTCACATTCTCATCAACAACGCCGGCGGCCCTCCCGGAGGGCCACTGCTTGACAACGAAGTTGCCGACTTCGATGCCCCTTTCAGACGGCACCTCCACGCCGCCCACACCCTGGTGAAGGCTGCAGTTCCAAGCATGGAAGCGGAAGGATACGGTCGTATCATCCAAATCATCTCAACATCGGTGAAGGAACCCATACCCAACATCGGACTGTCCAACACCCTCCGAGGGGCGATGGCCTCGTGGGCCAAATCCATGTCCAACGAGCTCGCACCCTGCATCACCATCAACAACGTATTGCCCGGGTTTACCGACACTGAACGACTGGGGAGTCTTTCCGCATCCATTCAGGAGCGCACCGGCAAATCGGCCAAAGCGGTTCGAGAGGGCTGGATGAACCAGGTACCCATTGGGCGCCTCATCGATCCGTTGGAAACCGCCAGCGCCATCGCTTACCTGTGCATGCCGGCCTCAGGAGGCATCCGCGGAATCAGCCTAGCGGTCGACGGCGGCCGTCTCCGTTCCATTTGAGGTGGTCCAATGGATGCAGACATGTCTCCCGAAATGGCCCTTCAGGTCCTCGACATGTTGACCGGCGGGGGCTCGATGGACAACATCAACACGTCGCTCGCTCTTCGATTGATCCCACTGGCTCAAGAGTTGGACGACAACGACTTGGTTGAGCGCCTGCTGGAACACGCCAGCAACATCGCAGCCTCGGACGAAGAACGGGGCTGGGCACGATTTGAGGCGCTCAAGGTCATGAACGCTGAAGTTGACACCTATCTGCGGCTGGCGGAAGACGCCGAAACCATCGATGAAGGTCAAGCTCTCAACGCCGCAGTGCACCACTACGTCGCCTTGCTCTACCTCGCGGACCAGAAACTCGATGAAGCCCGAGCCACTGCTCAGCACGCATTGCGTCTGCGACAGACGCTTGAGGACAAAGAAGGCCTTTCCTATGGACTGGCTCTTCTGATGACGGTTGCAAAGCGGCAGCACGACGAACACACCGCCATCGCCGTGGGCACCGAGCGGCTGGAACTGCTCATGACCCTCAAGGACGACGTTGGTCAAATGGAAGCGCTGGCCGATCTCGCCCACTGTCAAGCGACCATCGGTGAATTTGGTGCTGCTCGCGATTTGTTTGACCGATCGCTCGACCTTGCCAAGAACCTCGACAGTTTGTCCGGTCAGCTGGTGGCGCGCTGGGGACTGGCCGACCTCTTGGAGATTGAGCAGGACTACGAAAACGCCATGCTGGTGCTTTCGGATTGTCTTCACGAGTTCATTGCCGCGGACGTTGCTGCACCCGCAGCGTTGCGCCAGCGCGTCAGGGACTTGACCGAACTACGAAGTCAGCCATCGGGTACCGAGGAGACCCCCTGAGCCGCCACACTCATTATGAGCCAAGGCGCTGTGGAAGGAACGGTGAGTGGACATGGAGCATGACATCTTCTTCTCCATCTCCCAAACACCAGACGAGAACGGCCACATTCCCGACGAAGCCACCATGCTTCGGAATTACTTCCAGCAACTTGAGGTTGCCGACCGACTTGGTTTTGGCGTGGGCTGGATTGCTCAGGCTCACCTGTCAACCGAGACACAAAAATCAAACCAGCACCCCGTCGTCCCGCACTGGAAAGGCGAAGTCGGGTTGTGCACCGATTTCCCGCAGTTGGCGCTGGAATCCTTTCGTCGAACCACCAGCATCGAGATCGGCAGCGCAGTCGTGTCCATCCTCGCTTCGGGAGGACCCATCGCCCAAGCGGAGCGCATGGCCAACGTGCTGAGTTTACACGGCTTGGACCCTGACGAGAAGCGGCGCCTGCACGTGGGTTTCTCGGCCGGACGATTCGAGTTCATGGCCCGCCCGTACGGCATTGTTCCACGCACCTCCGTCGAAGAGGCCGCATGGCCGGCGCTACGCGGTCAAATCTTCATGGAGGCCGCAGAAATCTTTCTTCGCCTGCTACGCGGTGATGTCATCAACTCGACCATGATTCGCCCCACGGTGCTGACTCGAGAGAACTTCCGAAGCGACGATGACTGGGCCAACGTCCAGACGGCAGCGGTTGAGTTTGAGGGGCTAGAGGACGCTCCGATGGAGATTCATATTCCCAACCGCTACGTGTTTGAAGACCTGAAAATCGTTCCTGCAGAATTCAGAAAAGACCTGCTAAGACTCGTCGCTGGAACGCACGACCCGCGAGCGCAAACCTTCGTCAACACCGTGCTCCCGGTCAAGGTGTTCAACCTCTCCATCACCTCCCCAGAGGTCATTGACGCTACCCACGAACGGATGCGTAAAGCCTACCACGCCTCGGGAGGTGAATGGAAACGAGGCGACATGCCGCGAACCAGCTTTGTCTTCGTGAACGCAGAAGATGACTTGACGCCCGAGGAACAAACGGCCGCAGCCCAGGCGGAAGCCGACCGGGCGCTGAGTGCGTACTGGAACGCACTTGAAGGCACCATTGACCCGACAAAAGTGAACCGTGCCGCCGACAACGCCCTCATTGGAAACGTTGAGGACGTGGCCAGACAAATGGTCGAACGATTCCATCCCGACGATCGCATCATGGCTTGGTTTGATTTCTTCAACCACGACGTCGACCGGGTTTGCCGAAACATGACGGCGTACATGGAACGCGTTGTGCCGCTGGTCGAACGCATGCTTGAGGTGAACTGATGGGGATTCGACACGACACCTTCTCCGCAGTTCAACCCGGCATGCCGGGGTCCGCCATGTACCCTGATTCGCCCCTTGGCGAGCAAGTGGACGGGATACCAACCGGACGCGATGTGGCGTGGGAGCCGCTGGTCGATTACCGCCGGAACGGCGTTTCAGAGACGACCATCCACGGCGCAGTGGCCTGGGCGCACGGCGATGAGGTGATCCACTCCTTCGGTGGAAACGTCCTTTGCTATGGACGGTCGATGATGAAGCCCTTCATGCTCAAGGCCTTCACCGAAGAGTTGGAGGATTGTTCGTGGGAGCAAAAGGCCATCGCCGTTGCATCGCACAACGGCGACACCGAACACGTGGCTACGGCACAGTCCTTGCTTTCAGAACCCGAATGGCCGCTGATGCTGACCCCTCTTGACGTGCCGCTGATTCAATTCGGTCGGCAGGTGCGTCGACCTCGCCGTTGGTTCCACACCTGTTCGGGCGAGCACGCAGCCATCTTGCGAGGGTGTCGAATGAAGGGATGGAATCGCGCGGGCTACACGCTGCCCACGCACGAGGTTTTCAACGCCTACATGGACCAGCTACGAACCTACTTGGGGCCCGATTGGACGCCTCTTCGGATCGCCAAAGACGGGTGCGGTTTGCCCACCGTCTCCAACACCGTTTCCGAGCTGGCTCAGATTTACGCTGGCCTGGTGCGAGACAAAGACAAGGATTGGATTTGGGATGCGATGACTCGCAACCCCGATTTGGTCGGCGGGTTCAATCGACTTGATTCGACCATCCTCAAGGCCGGAGAAGGACGCGTCATCGCCAAAGAGGGCGCCGACGGTTTGCTGGGCATGGCCATCGAGCACCCTGATTATCCCAAGGGGTTGGGCGTTGTCGTAAAGATCGCACACGGATGGAATTCACAAGCGACCTGGTACGTGGCTCGCGCCCTGCTGGGCGTGCTTGGCATCACCTTGCGTAACCCCTACCCGCTCCATCGACAGAAAGCCTTCATCGTCCCCGGCATCGTTCCCGAACGCTACGTTGAGGTGCTTGAAACCGTCCCGACATGGGACGAATGGGACCCCGACCAAGACCGCTGGCACTACAACCCCGAGGTGAAGTAATGGACCCCCTCCTGAACTTCATTGACGGAGCGTTCGTGCCCGCTCAAGACGGTCAAACCTTGAACACCGTTAACCCCGCAACAGGAGAGGTCATCACCACACTTCCCCGCTCAAAGGCAACCGACGTCAACGCTGCGACACAAGCCGCATTGAACGCTGGACCGGCATGGTCCGCAACGACCATGGAAGAACGCATTGAATGGTTGAACATGCTCGCCCAAGCCCTCGAGGACGACGCCGAAACGGTGGCTCGGTTGGAAAGCACGGACACCGGCAAACCCATTGATTTGGCTCGCAACGTCGACGCTGCACGCTCGGTGGCAAACTTTCGATTCTTTGCCTCCTTCGGGCGCCAACACACCGACCCGACGTTTGTCGATCATGGAGCCGTTAATCACGTCCACCGCTCGCCGGTCGGGTGCGTCGGCCTCATCACGCCGTGGAACCTTCC
>VMHT01013859.1_pt1 | contig 18375 bp, 17 predicted proteins | sample 4693611 | NCBI WGS metagenome assembly VMHT01 (sample SAMN12280063, study PRJNA550983) | marine metagenome | isolation source: seawater sampled from same location over 5 years 0.02-0.2 micron viral filtrate | place: USA: collected off the coast of southern California halfway between the port... ...
CAGGTTGTTTAGGACTTGATGCGATGTGGCAATTAGTAGGTTTTTTTTTGGGGTGGACAGGTGAACCTGGAAAAGGAAGAGCGTTAGGTGTAAACTCAGTAAAATTTACGGGTGAGGTGCTAAAAAAAGTTAAAATGGCAACATACGAAATTAACATGAAAAGAATTTTAAAAAAAGAAGGTACTACAGTTGGTTTGGCTAATGGGACACTTAGTGCTGATGGCAAGATTATTTACCGTGCTGAAAATTTAAAAGTTGGATTATTTCAATCATGAGAAGAGTGGTTATTACAGGTCTAGGTATAGTTTCATGTCTTGGTAATAACCAAGAAGAAGTTCACCAATCTCTATTAAATTCAAAGTCAGGTATCTCCTTTGCAGAAGAATATAAAGAACACAATCTTAAGAGTCATGTGCATGGAAAGCCTAATATTAAACTTTCAGATTTTGTTGACAGAAAAACAATTAGGTTTATGGGTTCTGGCTCCGCTTACAATTACGTTGCAATGAAAGAAGCTATAAAAGATTCTGGCTTAGAAGAAAGTGAAGTAAGTAATTTTAAAACAGGAATAATAATGGGTTCTGGTGGACCATCTATTGAAAATGTAATTTTAGCAGCTGATAAAACTAGAGCAAAAACTCCAAAATTAATGGGTCCATTTATTGTACCAAGGACAATGGGAAGTACAGCCTCAGCAACTTTAGCGGTTCCATTTAAAATTAAAGGCACTAATTATACAATGAGTTCTGCTTGCGCAACAAGTGGCCACTGTATTGGAAATTCTATGGAACTAATTCAAATAGGTAAACAAGATATTGTTTTTGCAGGAGGTAGTGAGGAAGTTCATTGGGCTATGACCGCAATGTTTGATGCTATGACAGCGTTATCCTCAAAATATAACGATAAACCAGAAACTGCTTCGAGAGCGTACGATAAAACTAGAGATGGTTTTGTTATTGCTGGTGGGGCTGGTGTTTTAGTTCTCGAAGAATACGAGCATGCAAAAGCTCGAGGGGCAAAGATTTACGCTGAACTTACTGGTTATGGGGCAACTTCTGATGGATATGACATGGTAGCGCCTTCAGGTGAAGGAGCCGTAAGATGCATGAAAATGGCTATGGCTACATCAAAAAACAATATTGATTATATAAATACTCATGGCACTTCAACACCTGTGGGGGATATAACAGAATTAAATGCTGTTAAAAATACTTTTGGTGAAAATATTCCTAAAATAAGTTCAACAAAATCTTTATCAGGTCACCCTCTAGGAGCTGCATCAGTTCATGAAGCTATTTATTGTTTAATTATGATGAAAAATAATTTTATAGCTGGATCAGCTAATATTAATGAGATGGATGAAGAGGCCAAGAAATTTCCTATAGTAACTAAAACTCAAAAAGGAGCTTCACTTAATACAGTCATGTCTAATAGTTTTGGTTTTGGTGGAACTAACGCTGCACTAATTTTTGAAAAGGTATAATTATGAACTTAATGAAGGGTAAAAAAGGATTAATAATGGGCGTTGCTAATGAAAGATCAATTGCATGGGGAATATCCCAAAAACTTGCAGAAGCTGGAGCAGAACTAGCTTTCACCTATTTAGGTGATGCTTTGAAGAAAAGAGTCATACCATTAGCAGAAAAGCTAAATTCAAAGATTACTTTTAGTTGTGACGTAGAAAAAAAAGAAGAAGTAATAAAACTTTTTGAGAATATAAAATCAAAATGGGGTGAAATAGATTTTGTAGTTCACGCAGTTGCTTTTTCAGATAAATCAGAATTATCTGGTGAATATTTAAATACTTCTAGAGAAAATTTTCTTAGAAGTATGCTTATATCATGTTTTTCTTTTACAGAGGTTTCTAAAGAAGCTTCAAAGGTAATGAGAGAAGGAGGAAGTTTATTAACTCTTACTTACGAGTCCACTAAAGCTATACCAAATTATAATGTTATGGGAGTTTGTAAATCTGCTTTAGAAGCTAGTGTAAAATATCTAGCAAGGGATCTTGGCGGGAAAAAAATCAGAGTAAATGCAATAAGTGCAGGTCCAATTAAAACCTTGGCTGCATCAGCAATTGGAGATGCAAAGTTTTTATATAAATGGAATGAGGATCATTCCTTTTTAAAAAGGAACGTAGATATTCACGATGTTGGTAACTCTGCTTTATACTTACTAAGTAATCTAGCTGATGGAGTAACTGGTGAAATTCATTACGTTGATGCTGGGTACAATAAAGTAGGGATGCCCGACCCTAAAAATATGACTTAAGCTGAGGCTTGCTTCATAGATAGTTTAACTTTACCTCTATCGAATCCAACAACTTTTACTGATACTTCATCACCTTCTTTTACTACATCAGCAACCTTTGCTACTCTTTTTTCTGCCAATTCGGAAATGTGAACTAAGCCATCTTGTTTTCCTAAAAAATTAACAAATGCCCCAAACTCCATAATCTTAACAACTTTGCCTTTATAGATTTTACCCATTTCTGGTTTAGCAACTAGACTTTTAATAAACTCTAAAGCTTTATTTCTTGAAGCTTCGTCTGGAGCAGCAACTGTAACTTCACCTGTATCTTTCACGTCAACTTTAGCACCTGAAGTTTCAACAATTTCTCTTATGGTAGCTCCACCTTTTCCTATTACAGTAGCAATATCTTTTTTATCAACCTTAATTGTTTCCATTTTTGGGGTGTGTTTTGAAAATTCTTTTCTTGATGTTTTAATTGCTTTATTCATCTCACCAAGAATATGCTCTCTTCCACCTTTAGCTTGATCTAAAGCTTTTTCCATAATTTCAAACGTTATACCTGTGATTTTAATATCCATCTGAAGTGATGTAATACCATTTTTGGTTCCTGCTACTTTAAAGTCCATGTCTCCTAAATGATCCTCATCACCTAGAATATCTGATAGGACAGAAAAATCATCGCCCTCTTTTATCAGTCCCATTGCTATCCCAGCTACCGGTTCTTTAATTGGAACACCAGCATCCATTAATGACAGTGAAGTCCCACAAACTGTTGCCATTGAAGAGGAACCATTAGACTCAGTAATTTCTGAGACCACTCTTAGAGTATAAGGAAAGTTTTCTTTAAGTGGTAGTGATGAATTTATAGCTCTCCATGCTAATTTACCATGTCCAATTTCTCTTCTCCCGGTTCCTATCCTTCCACATTCTCCTACTGAAAAAGGTGGAAAATTATAATGCAACATAAAATTTGATCTTTGCATTCCTTCTAGACTTTCTAATCTTTGTTCGTCATCAGTCATACCTAATGTTGTTACTACTAATGCTTGTGTTTCTCCTCTTGTAAAAAGAGCTGACCCGTGAGTTCTAGGAAGTACACCTACTTCACATTTTATTTGTCTAACGTCAGCTAAACCTCTTCCATCAATTCTTTTTTTATCTTTTAAAATCGCGGTTCTAACAATATCTTTTTCTAAAGATTTAAGTTGTGCCATAGCTTGGTTTTCAGTAATGGTCTCGTCTTCCGCAAACATTTCTTTACATTGAGTTTCTATTTCTGCGATAGCGGTAGATCTTTTTTTCTTATCTATTTCTTTAAATGCACTTCTTAATCCAGTTTCAAACTTACCTGCGATTTGTTTTTTTACATTCGAATGGTCAACTTCTTCTATTTCCCATTTAGGCTTACCAGCTTTCTTTGCAAGTTTTTCAATCGCTTCAATTATTGGAACAAATTTTTCGTGCCCAAATTTCACTGCATCAAGCATAATCTTTTCTGACAATCCAGATGTTTCAGATTCTACCATTAAGACTGCGTCTTTGGTTCCAGCCACGACAAGATCCAATTCTGAGTCTTTTAATTCTTCTATTGAGGGATTTAATAAGTATTTTCCATCTTTGTAACCAACTCTACTTGCAGCTATAGGTCCTTGAAACGGTAGACCAGATATTGCTAGTGCAGCTGAAGAAGCAATTATAGATAAAATGTCTGGTTGATTATCCCCGTCGTAAGATAAAACTGTTGGAAGTAATTGTACTTCATTTAAAAAACTTGATGGAAATAAAGGTCTAATAGGTCTGTCTATTAATCTTGAAATTAAAGTTTCAGCTTCAGTTGGTCTCGCTTCCCTTTTAAAATATCCTCCTGGTATTTTTCCAGCAGCATAATATTTTTCTTGATAGTTCACTGACAATGGAAAATAATCTTGTCCATCCTTTAATTTTTTTGCACCAACTACAGTCGCTATTATCACTGTCTCGCCGCAAGTTGCTATAATTGCACCGTCAGCTTGACGAGCTACTTTTCCTGTCTCTAAAGTTAATTTTTTACCATTAACTTCTAATTCTTCTTTATGTATTTTAAACATTATTTCCTTAAATTTAATTGTTTGATAACCTTTTGATAGGAGTCAACATTTTTCTTTTTAAGATAAGTAAGAAGTTTTTTTCTTTTATTAACTGATTTAGTCAAACCTAAAGTTGAATGTTTATCCTTTTTAAATTTTTTAAAATGCTCTGATAGCTTTGAAATTTTATCAGTAAGCAAACCTATTTGAACCTCCGTAGAACCAACATCTTTTTCGTGAGTTGCTAGTGATTTAATTGTATCTTTTTTTTTTATCATTCTCTTTGTTTTTTTTTATAATCTTTTCAATCTTTTCAGCATATTCAAATGAGTTATCTTCTACAAATGTAAGTTTAGGAAGAAACTTTATATCAAGCCTTTTAGACAAGGCTCTTCTAACAAGATGTGAGTACTCCGTCAAGATCCTTACTGTTTCTTTGGTATCTACCCCCCCTAATGGAATTACGTAAACTCTGGCAGTTTTTAAATCTGGTGTCATTCTTACTTCTGTTACAGTAATTAATTTAGAGTTGATCGATGGTATTTTTGCTTCATTGCGAATAAATAGTTCTCCTAAATTTTGTTTAACTAGTTCCCCAACTCTTAATTGTCTTTGACTAAATGGTCTTTGTGCTGATTGATTATTCATCATTTTAAATTGATCTTTGAATTTCCTCCGCAAGATAAGATTCGATCACATCCCTTTCTTTAAAATCTATAAAATCTTTTATACTTATACCGCATTCGAGACCGGCACCAACTTCTTTCACTTGATTTTTTTCTCTAAAAATTGATAAAATTTCTCCACTGTAAACAACTACTCCATCTCTAATAATTCTCGCTTTAGATTTACTTTTTATTTCTCCACTTATAACTTTTGAGCCAGCAATTTTACCTGCTGTAGATACTTTAAATATTTTTTGAATTTCCGCGCTACCTAGTATTGTTTCCTTGATATCTGGTTCTAATAGCCCAGAAAGGGATTTCTCTACATGATCAATAGCTTCGTAAATAATGTTAAAATATTTTATATCTACTTTTTGTTCCTCGGCAAGTTTTTTTGCTTCTCTGTTAGGCTTCACGTTAAATCCAATCAGTATGGCGTTTGATGCTTTAGCTAACGATACATCTGTCTCATTAATCATGCCGATGTCTGACAAAATAATTTTAGCCTCTACTTCTTTATGTTCTATTTTGTTGATTGCCATTTTTAATGCTTCGCTTGACCCTTGTACGTCAGACTTAATTATAATGTTTAATTCATCCTTGTTCTTTACGTCATCAAAAAGAGTTGTTTTATCTTTAGCTAGAGCTTTACTCTGTGCATTATTATTTTTTTTAAACTCTGAAAGGTTTTTTGCTTCGTCTTCATTTTCTGTTACCATAAATTCAGCCCCGGCATAAGCCGAACTATTCATCCCAAGAATTTCTACAGGCATTGAAGGTAAAGCCTCGTTTACTAACTTGCCCTCATAGTTAATCATTGCTCGAATTTTTCCCCAAGTATCGCCACAAATAAAATAATCACCTCGATTTAATTTTCCGTTACTTATTAGAACAGTCGAAACTGCTCCTTTTCCTTTATCTATTTTTGACTCTATAACAACTCCTCTAGCCTTGTCACTGTAAGATGCTTTTAAGTCTAAAATTTCAGATTGAAGTAAAATGCTTTCCTTAAGTTTGTCTAAATTTATTTTTTTCAAAGCTGAAACTTCTACAAATAAAGTATCACCACTAAGATCTTCAGCTACTAATTCGTACTGCATCATCTCATTTTTAATTTTATTTATATTTTTTTCTGGTAAATCACATTTGTTTATTGCCACAATGATAGGAACTTTAGCTGCTTTTGCGTGTTTGATTGCCTCAACTGTTTGAGGTTTTATGCCATCATCTGCCGCTACGACTAAAACAACTATATCAGTTATTTTTGAACCTCTAGCTCGCATTTCTGTAAAGGCGGCGTGGCCTGGAGTATCAATGAATGTTATCAACTTATCTTTTCCTGTCTTTACTTGATAAGCCCCAATATGTTGAGTTATTCCACCGTACTCACCTGAAACAACATCAGTGTCACGCAAAGAGTCAAGCAAAGATGTTTTTCCGTGATCAACATGACCCATAATTGTTACAATAGGTGGTCTATTTTTCACTTCCCCGATAAAATTTTCTTTTGACTTGCTTGCTTGGATAGATGGTGCTTCCTCAACCATAGGCTTGTGTCCAAACTCTTTGACTATGTATTCAGCAGTATCTTTATCAATATTATGATTAATTGTTGCTACAACTTTCATATTAAATAAAAATTTTATTACGTCGTTTGATTTTTCTGCCATCCTATTTGAAAGCTCTTGTATTGTAATCTGTTCAGGTATTTTGACTTCCCTTATTACCTTCTTAAATTCTTTTTTATCTTCACCATCTGGTTTTTTCTTTTCTTTAAGTCTTGCACGTTTAACAGATGCCAAGCTTCTTTGTTTAATTTCTATTTCTTCAACGTTTAAAGCTCTTGAAACTGTTAATTTAAAATCACGCTTATCGACCGGGCCTTTAAGTTTAAGTTTACTTTTTCCTGCTGGTTTGTTGTCTTTTTTAATAAAGTCCTTAGTAGCCTGTTGTTCTATAAATTTTCTTGCAAAATTTTTTTTCTTCACGTCAGGATTTAGAGTTACGTTGGTAGCAGGGGAAGATTTATTAAACGATTTATTTGGCCTAAATGGCTTTTTTTTTTCTACTGAATAAGATTTTTTTCCGGCGGTTGAAATAGAAGTTGTGTCAATTTTCTTTTTTAAGTCAGATGAAATTGTAAGTGTTTTTTTTTTATCTTTATCCATAACATTACTTAAACGCTATCTCTCTTGCTGCCATAACTAAGTCATCAGCTTCTTTTCTCGAAAGAGAAAATTCTTCGAGATAACCCTCAATTCTAATTTTTTTTCCTTTTATTTCGTCATATCCTCCAATTAATTCATCTGATGAAAGATCCGCAAAATCACTTAATTTTTTTATATTCTTCTGACCTAATATTACAAGCATACCTTGTGTCATACCCTTAAGGTTTATCAATTGCTCCTCCACACCTAGCTCTTTTAATTTTAAAGCTACTGCTTCTTTTTCTTTTATTAATGTTTCTTTTGATCTAGTTATTAATTCTTTTGCTGTATCTTCATCTATGGCATCAATTTTAGATATATCCTCAGGATTTGATTGAGCAATCTCATCTATAGAGATGAAACCCTCTGAGATTAAAAGTTGTCCTAGTGTTTCATCTACTTCTAAATTTTTAATTAAAGTTTCTGTTCTATCTTTAAATTCAGCTTGTCTTCTTTCAGAGTCTTCTTTGTCTGTTAATATATCTATTTCATAATTTGTTAATTTCGAGGCCAATCTTACATTTTGTCCTCTTCTACCAATAGCTTTACTTAAATTTTCTTCTGTTAGTATAATATCTATCCTTTTATTATCCTGATCTATAAGCACCCTCTGGATTTCAGCTGGGGATAAAGACTCTGAAATTAAGGTAGGTAAATCTTCTGTCCATTTTATAATATCAATTTTTTCTCCATGCAATTCATTAACTATTGTTTGCACTCTACTACCTCTCATACCAACGCAAGCGCCTACAGGGTCAATTGAAGAGTCTTGTGAATATACGCAGATTTTAGCTCTACTGCCAGGATCTCGGGCTACTGATTTAATTTCAATGGTTCCCTCATAAATTTCTGGCACTTCTAAGAAAAATAATTTAGCTAAAAACTGAGGATGAGCCCTTGATAAAAAAATCTGATGACCTTTTAATTCCTTTCTTACTTCATAACAATACGCTTTTACACGATCACCTGTTTTTAAAATCTCCCTTGGAATTAATTCATCTTTTTTTATTACTCCCTCTGCTTTTCCTAAATCTACTATGATGTTTCCATATTCTAGTCTTTTTATAATGCCGCTTAATATTTGCCCTTGTTTGTCTATAAAATCCTCATATTGCCTATTTTTCTCTGCTTCTCTTACTCTTGAGCTTATAACTTGTTTGGCACTTTGAGCAGCTATTCTTCCAAAATCTATTTGTGGTAATTCCTCAAAAACTTTTTCTCCAACTTTTAAATCTTTATTATCAGGATCTTTTTTCTTAGCTTCTTCCAATGTAATCTCTCTCGCTGTATCCTCAACATTATCAACGATAGTTAAAACTTTTTGAATTTTTATATCTCCTGTGTCTCTATCAATGATGACTTCAATATTATTGTCGTTACCAAATTTAGTTAGCGCAGCTTTTTGTATTGCACTTTCCATGGAGCCGATGACAAGTTCTTTATCAATCGATTTTTCATTTGCGACAGCCTCTACAATTCTTAAAAGCTCTAATTTATCTAATCCTCTATTTAACATTTTTAAGTCCCCTAAAAAAAAATGGGCTAGTGCCCATTTAGAAAGTTCAGTTATTTATATGATTTTTAGAAGAAAATTGAGGTTTTTTCAAGATTACAATTTAAATAAATCAATTTTATCTGTTTTTTCCCAGGAAAATTCACCTTTATTAGTGGGCTTTCTACCAAAGTGGCCATAAGCAGAGGTAATTTCATAGATAGGGTTGTTTAACATTAACATTTCTCTAATACCCCTAGGGGATAAATCGAAATTTTCATCTATTATTTTTTTAACCTTTTCAACTTTATCATCATCACCAGCTGCTAACTTAATAAAAACTGATAGCGGTTTTGAAACTCCAATAGCGTACGCTAATTGGATTAAACATTTTTCCGACACACCAGCAGATACAATATTTTTTGCTAAATATCTTGAAGCATAAGCAGCGGATCTATCGACTTTTGTAGGGTCTTTGCCCGAAAAGGCTCCTCCTCCATGAGGTGCAGCGCCACCGTAGGTGTCTACTATTATTTTTCTTCCTGTCAAACCAGTGTCCCCATCTGGCCCGCCTATTATGAACTGCCCTGTAGGATTAATGTAGATTTCTTTTTGATCAATGTCTGTTAAAAAATTTTCTGGAATTGATTTTTTTATATATGGAATAATTATTTCTCTAACTTTTTCTTGATTTAAATCTTTTGAATGTTGTGTTGAAATTACAACTGATGTCACTTTCACTGGTTTGTCATTATCGTAAAGCATTGTTACTTGACTTTTAGAGTCTGGCTCAATTCCTTTTAAGTTACCTTTCTTTCTGTCTTCTGCCATTAGTCTTAAAATTTTATGAGAGTAGTGTATTGGGGCAGGCATCAATTCATCTGTTTCATTGCAGGCATATCCAAACATTATTCCTTGATCGCCTGCTCCTTCATCCTTATTATCTTTAGAGTCAACGCCCATAGCTATATCTGATGATTGTTCATGTAGAAATGTTTCAATGTTAGCTGTCTTCCAACTAAAGCCATTTTGATCATATCCTATATCCTTAATACAGTCTCTGACTTTGGAGATTAGCTCATCTTTATCGATCTTTGGACCTCTGGTTTCTCCTGCTAAAACAACTTTATTAGTGGTTGTCAGTGTTTCACATGCTACTCTTGATACCGGGTCTCTAGATAAATAGGAGTCAACAACCATATCAGAAATTCTGTCACAAACTTTGTCTGGGTGACCTTCGGAAACTGACTCACTTGTAAATAAATATTTTTTATTTTGCATTTTTTTTTCTGTTTATTTGAAAAATTAAAAGATATGTAATTAAAAGTATAAAAAAGATCAAATCATTTTTAACCTTATTTGATTTTATTAACGGTACTTCAAGCTCAATATTTCCAGCCTCATTCCTGTTTAATTTTTTAATTATAGTACCCTTATTATCAATTATTGCGCTTACTCCCTTATTTGCAGATCTTAAAAGGAAAGTATTTGCCTCTATAGCTCTAAAAATAGATTTAGCAAAATGCTGGTCTGGTCCTATCGATTTACCAAACCAACCATCTTCTGAAATATTTACAATCAGATTAGTATTTTCATCAGACTTTTGTACTAAGTTTGGAAATATGATTTCGTAACAAATTAGAGGCAAAATACTTAACCCATCAATCGATAAATTGTTATCTTCTTGGCCTTTTAAAAAAGATCCGTGACCCTCTGTAATTTTTTTTAAACCAAATTTATTTAATATTTTTTCAAAAGGTAAAAATTCTCCAAAAGGAACAAGTTTTCTTTTGTTGTAACTTGAGATAATATCAAAATTATTATTAATTACTAACATACTGTTATAAAAATTACCTGAGACTTCATCTAATCTATTAGTTCCAAACATTATATAGTGTTTATTTGAAAAATTTTTTGAAATTAATTTTTTAAAAATCAAAATTTGATCATAACTGTAACCACTAAAAACACCTTCTGGCCAAATAAATAATGTTTCTCTATCTTTGTCAGGGTTGCTATATTTAATTAATTTTGTAAGTCTATTCTCGATCTCTTGAGTATCGAGTCCATATTCTAAATTAAAGTTTGGGGATATTATTTTTACATATTTCTTATCATTTAAGTTTTCAAGAAAATTTTTATTTTTATTGACTTTATAATTTCCATAAATATAGATGCTAAAAATTACTAAAAGGGTAAATAAACCACAAATAATTTTTTTAATTTTACTTGTTTTAAAAAAAATAATTACAGGCATAATTAATATTGTTACAACTAATAAATTATAGGAATGTAACCCTATTAAATTTAATACTTGTAATATTTCATTTATTGAAGTCGTGCTATAAGCCCATAAGTTCCATGGAAAACCTGTTAACACATTTGATCTCAAATAATCTGAAAAAGATAAACTTGCTGAAAAAATTAACAATGAAGAAAAATCTAGTTTTAAATATGGACCAACCAAGGATGTAGTTAATCCCATAAACAAACCTAAAGATAACGGAATTAATATTAATGCAAACGGAATTAAAATTTTAAAATTTTCATCAAATGTCAAGGAATTAGTAATCCAAGAAATCCCACTTAGGTAAAATCCAAAACCAAAAACTAATCCAAATATGAAAAGGTTTTTTTTATAAGGTTTTTTTCGGTATATAAACCTCGATTTTTTATTAATGAAGACTATTAAATAAAAAAAAATTGGTAAAATTATGAAATTAATTATTACAATATTAAATGGTTCAAAAGATAAGGTTGTCGACAAACCTAAAATAAATGGAATAATATATAAGGCTATAAAACGATTATCTAAATACTTTTCAATCATTTACTAACTCAAAATACTCCTTTTCAATTAAGCGCATTTTTTTATAGTCTTTTTCCTTTTTATGCTCATAACCAAATAGGTGAACAAATCCGTGTATCCATAAGCGGTCAAACTCTATTTTAAAATTTTTTTTTAAATTTTTATATCTTATTTTATTTAAATTTATAATTATATCTCCAAGATATACTTCTTTTTCGCTCTTTAATTTTTGCTTAAGCTCTTTTTTTGTTTGGAATGGAAATGATAATACGTCTGTTGCTTTGTTTTTTTTTCTAAATTTTTTATTTAGATGCCTAATTTCTTTAGTGCCTGAAAGTAATAATGTGCAAAAAATTTTATTCTTTTTAAATTCTTTTTTTTTTATACTAAGTTTATTAATTTTTTTATCTAAGTAATAATTTGGCTTTCGAATATAATTTAACCAGGTTTCATTATTTGTAATAACATTAATTTTTATCATTAATGCTTTTATTTTGATAAGCTTTAATAATTTTTGAAACTAAAGGGTGTCTAACTACATCATTATGATCAAATTCAATTACTTTAATTTCTTTAAGTTCTTTAAGGATATTTTTTGATTTTGTTAAACCTGAGTCTCCTTTGTTAATTAAATCGACTTGACTTGGATCGCCATTTACAACTAATTTTGAATTTTCACCTATTCTAGTCAAAAACATTTTAATTTGCGTTTCAGTAGCATTTTGTGCTTCATCTAAAATTGCAAAACAATTTTTTAATGTTCTACCCCTCATAAAAGCTAATGGAGCTATTTCTATTTCTCCTGTCTCGATTTTCTTATCTATTTTATCTGCTCCAAAAAGCTCGTACAAAGCGTCATACAAAGGTCTAAGATATGGATCAACTTTTTCTTTCATATCACCTGGTAAAAAACCCAACTTTTCACCAGCCTCAACTGCTGGCCTAGATAAAATTACTCTATCAATCTTTTTTTCCATTAATAATGTTATTGCAACCGAAACAGCTAAGAAACTTTTTCCGGTTCCTGCTGGACCTAGTGCCATTACAATATCATTTTCTTTTAACGCCATAATGTACTCAGATTGTTTTTCAGATCTTGCTATAACAGATTTTTTTGGGGTTTTAATTAGTTGTTTAAAACTCTTTACATTAGACTCTGCAATTTCTAAATTTTTTTTCACAGACAAAACTATATCTTCTTTTTCAATAATATTCGTTAAAAAATATTTATTAATTAAAAATTTTACAGCATCGCAAAAAATAGATAGTTTTTCTCTGTCTCCTTTACAAGTTATAGAGTTGCCTCGGAAATAAACATCAGTTTTAGTTAACTTGGATAGACTTTTAAGATTATGATCAAATTGGCCAACAATAGCCATGAGCATCTCATTGTCGTTTATTGATATATTTACAGTTTCTTTATCAATTTTTTTTATAATTAAATTTTGATCTAATTTACTTATTTCAGACATCTAATTAAGCGGCAAAATTAGTTTGATTTGAGCTTGAAATTATTTCACCGAATAGAGTATTTTGGTTTGCTTCAAGAATTTTTACATTTTTTATCTGTCCATTTAAATAGCTATTACTATTAACAATTACTGGATTAAAATATTCGTCTCTGCCAAAATATTTCTGTCCTTTTTTCATTTTATTCTCAAATAATACTTTAGCTGTTTTACCTATTAAATTTTTCCTATATTTTATTTTTATTTTTTCTGCTGTATGCTGAAATTCAATCAATCTATTTTTGGCATCCTTATCGTTTATTTTATCTAAATTAAAAGCTGGAGTTCCTGGTCGTCCACTGAAAATATAGGAAAATGAATTTATAAATCCAATTCTATTCATAAGTTCAACTGTTTTTTTAAAATCATTATGCGTCTCACCTGGATATCCAATGATAAAATCGCTTGAAAATTTTATATCTGGTTTCACTTTAGTTAATTTTTTTATGATACTCAAATACTCTTCAATTGTATGTTTCCTGTTCATCGCGCTTAATATTTTATTAGATCCACTTTGTACAGGCAGATGAATCAAGGGCATCAGTTTTTCACAATTTTGGTGTGCTTCGATTAAATCATCTGAAAAATCTACTGGATGAGATGTGGTGTATCTTATTCTTTTTAGATTTTTAATTTTTGATATTTCTTGAATGAGATCTGAGAGTTTTTTTCCTTCATAATTATATGCATTTACATTTTGCCCAAGTAAATTAATTTCCCTTGTTCCAATTTCAACCAATTGTTTTATTTCCGTAACAATTTCATTTACCGATCTGGAATATTCTGGACCTCGTGTATAGGGTACAACACAAAATTTACAAAACTTATCACATCCCTCCTGTATTGTTAAAAAAGACGAAATTTTATTATCTGAATTTTTAATAGAATTTAAACTATCAAATTTTTCAATCACTTCAAAATCTGTAAAGTTAATTTTTTTTTTTTTATTTTCTAATTCTACAATCGTATTATTAATCTGATGATAAGATTGTGGGCCTATAACTGCATCAATATAATTTTCTTTATTTAACAAAATTTCTCCCTCTGCTTGAGCTACACACCCAACTATTAATACAATAGGTTTTTCTTTATTTCTAAATTCTTTTCTTAACCTTCCAATATCATGGTAAACTTTATCTGTAGCTTTTTCTCTTATATGACAAGTGTTTAAAATATAGCAATTTGTTTCGGATAAATGTTTGGTAGGGAAATAATTAATTTTTTTTGTTAAATCTAAAATACGGTTACTATCGTATTCATTCATCTGGCATCCTAGAGTTTTAATGAAAATTTTTTTTTGCAAATTATTTTTTTATCTTTGAGCCATAAAGCTCAAGTTTATGATCAACCAATTTATAACCTAATTTTTTTGCAACTTCATTTTGCAACTTTTCAATATTTTTATCTACGAACTCTATAATCTCACCACTATTGATATCAATTAAATGGTCGTGATGCTCATCTGGAGATTGTTCGTATCTTGCTTTACCACCTTTGAAGTCGTGTTTTTCTAAAATTCCAGCTTCTTCAAATAATTTAACAGTTCGATAGACTGTCGCTATACTAATTTTTTTGTCAACTTCACTTACTCTTTTATGTAATTCGTCAACGTCAGGATGATCTTTAGACTCAGACATTACTTGAGCAATGACCTTTCTCTGATCTGTAAGTCTTACACCTTTACTTTTACATTTCTCTTCTATTGAATTCATTATTATTAACTTAACTTATATAAATAGGATTAATCAAATTTTTTTCTAATAAATTTTTTTTAATTAAAAGTTCAATATTAGCAAGGCAAAATGGGCCAAGATCACTATTTTTAAATCCAAATAACCTAATTTTTTTTGAAATTTTTATTCCTTTTGCCACAGCCAATGAGACTCTTATGGATGAAAAACTCCCTGGCCCATTATTAACAAGAACTGAGAAATCATCATTAATTTTTACTTTGTGTTTTTTTAATAGATTTAATATGCTTGGAATTATTTGATCATATTTTTTGATTTCTAGATTTAAATCATGAATATAAAAATTATTATTAACTTTTAAACCAATTTTATTTTCTTTTCCTATGAAATTTAAAATTAAGAAATCTTTTATCATTTATTTATTTATATCTGTTTTGTCTTTTCAAAACAAATCGTATTCAAGTACTTCATTAAAAAGTATTAATGATTTTGGTATAATCTCTTTGATGTATCATAGATTTGAAGAAAATAAATATCCTTCTACCAATATTAAAATAGATGATTTTAAAGAACATATTAAGGTTATTGAACAAAGTGATATTAAGTTTGTAAATCCTAAAAATTTCGAAAATGAACTTAAAAATAATAAATTGCAAAGAAAAATTCTTTTAACGATTGATGATGGGTTTCTCTCTTTTTACGAAAATGCGTGGCCAATTTTGAAGTCAAAAAAAATACCCTTTATTTTATTTATAAGCACTCGTGAAGTTGGAGCTTTTAATTATATGTCTTGGGAGCAAATTAAAGAAATCAGTGAAGAAGATTTTGTTGAAATAGGAAATCATAGTCACACACATGAATATTTAGTTGACGAAAAGAATGATTTAATTATTGAAGATATAGAAAAATCAATAATAATTTTCAAAAAAAAACTGGGTAGAAATTCCAAATTTTTTTCTTATCCTTTTGGTGAATACAGTATTAACTTTAAAACTATAATTAAAAATTTTGGATTCAAATATGCTTTTGGGCAACATTCTGGGGTAATGGATGAAACAAAAGATTTTTTTGAATTACCAAGATATCCGATCAATGAAAAATACGGAGAAATGAAAAGATTTAAATCTCTAACTAAAACTCTACCTTTTAAATACAAAAAAATTCTTCCTGAAGAGAAATACCTGTCGCAAAGCAAAAATCCGCCTAATGTAAAAATTGAATTTTATAATGATATTAAAAATTTAAAATCCGTTGGTTGTTATTCAAATGAAGGTAATAAATGGAGACAATCTCAAATTAAGTTTGAAAATTCTAATACACTTTCAATTAATATAGCTGAAAAATTTGTTGGAGAAAGAGGAAGAATTAATTGCTCTTTAAGAGATCCAAGTGGTTTATGGAGATGGTTAGGTATTCAATTTGTTGTAAGTGAAAAATAACTTAAGAAGAAAGCTCGATTTTTTTCACCGAATTAATCAATCTTACTGGTTCAAAATCCATTAATCTATTTTGCTTGATAATTTGGTTTAAAATCTTTGTATATTCAGATCCTGTTTGAGCATAATTATTTAATGTTTCAGTTAACTCTAAACCTTTTATCTTTTTATTTTTATCTCTTAAGTTTGATCTCTTCTGTCGAAATTTAGAATAACTCTTGTGCGTATTAAGATTATTTTGATAAGCTTTAACGGATGCTCTCAAAATTGGAAATTTTAATATTTTATGATTTTTATTACTCTCTCTGTCTAACGGGGCTATACCTTGTCCACTCCATGTCCATTGACCAAAAATTGCATTTCCTTCTAATGCAAACCTAGAAGTTCCCCACCCACTTTCTTTAGCAGCTTGTGCAAGTGCTATTGAGGTTGGGATAATATCCACTCTGGCAATTAATTCTTTTAAATCACTTTTTTTTACTTTGTATTCTAACAACTTTTGTCTGATCCATTGTTTTTCTAAGTCAGTTGTAAATTTTTTTTCATGCAATATTAGTAATTTCTCTCTATCAGCAAGTATTCTCTCATTTTCAGCTACGATAAGGGGTAACACTATTTTAATAAAAGTTTCTTTTTTAAGTTTAGTGCTTTGAAGCTCATCTAAATCTCTTGGGAATTGCGTAAAATAAATTGGCTTAACTAATTTTTGAGCTCTAACTTTACCTAGATCATACTCAACATCTTTAAAAAGATTAAGGACTGTTTCAGTTTTTAAATTTAAATTTGGTAAAATAACCTCATCAACATTTTTTCTTTTAACCTCAAGTTTAGGTTTTATTTTTGATTTTTTATCATCTTTTTTCTTGTCTAATTTTTTAGGCTCTGGTTTCTTTACCTCTTTTTTTATTTTCGGTTTTTTAACTTCTTTTTTTAATTCTGGTTTTTTTATTTCTTTTTTGATTTCAACCTTATCAATTTTACTAGGATCAGAAAAATAGTTTAACCCACTAAAAGCCAAAGTAGATAAAACTGCTACAGAGCCAATAACAATTATAACTTTTTTAGCTTTTTGCGGCTCTATTTGTTGTTTGTAAATGCCGTGAAATAAATCAGTAAATAAATTTCCAAAAAATTCATAAACTACTTTTCCTAATTTTGGGATTATGTTTAAAAAATTTAATCCTATTAGTCCAAGTTGTTTCCATGAATTCGCGAATGCTCTTCCGATTTTTCTACTACTATCATGTTTAAAATTTTCTAATTTTCTTAATGCTTTATTTTTATCTTTAATTTTATTTTCTTTAAATTCCTGTAAGTTAGATTTAATTTTATTAACAGGTTTAATTAAATTATCCCTCAAAAAATTAGACTTGAAATCTTTTGGAATTACAATTTTATTTTTTTTTAGAATAAGTTCTAATTGACCAGAAGTTAAATTTTTTCTACTTTTCTCATAGTCTTTAATTTCTTTAACGTCATATATGTAAGCAAGTTCTACTAGCTTATCTCTATAACTTAGTTTCTTTTTCATTGTACTGCCTCGACCGAATTTACCTCTTTAACATAATGTTTTAAAAGATTTTGAACCCCTTGTTTCAAGGTCATTAAAGAACTAGGACAACCTGAACAACTTCCTTGTAATTGAACTTTCACAACTCCGTTTTCAAAAGATTTAAACTTTATATCTCCACCATCTCTTGCCACAGCTGGGCGTATTTTAGTATCTAAAACTTCTATAATTTTATTCACAGTTACATTGTCTGTATCGCTATTTTCCTCAATTTTTTTGGTTTCTCTTAGAATTGGCTCATCATTTTTCTCAAAATAGTCATTTAAATGGGAGATCACCATAGGTTTTAGCTCATTCCAAGAAGCTTCTCTAGTTTTTTTAACTGAGAGAAATTTTTCTGATAACAAAATTAATTCAACTCCTTTAAAATTTAATAGTTCTCTAACAAAAGGATTTTTTATTTCTTTTTCATTCTCTTTTTTAAATTCCTCTGTTCCAATAGTAGATAAGGTCTTTTCAGACAAAAATTTTAGGGAGTCCGGATTAGGTGTAGTTTCTGTATGTATCATTAAAGTTTTATATTATATCAAGCCTACTTTTTCACGTATATTCTTAAGGTTTTCCTCAGCGATTATGCTAGCTTTTTCAGTGCCTTTTTTTAAAATATTTTTTAAGTGCGACTTATCTTCAAGTAATTTTTGAATTTCTTTTCCGACAGGAGTTATTTCATTTATTAGA
>VMHT01129199.1_pt1 | contig 18367 bp, 28 predicted proteins | sample 4693611 | NCBI WGS metagenome assembly VMHT01 (sample SAMN12280063, study PRJNA550983) | marine metagenome | isolation source: seawater sampled from same location over 5 years 0.02-0.2 micron viral filtrate | place: USA: collected off the coast of southern California halfway between the port... ...
ATAGCAATGGTATTAGAACTAATGTTAACGTATATGAAAAAGCGTTAGCAAGTCTAACAAACGCAATGGGAGGTTAAGATGTACGAAATATTTTTTTGGTCTATTGTGTTTGGATTTATCTATGTATTTGTAAAGGCATTTAGCAACTAATGGATAATTCTTTCATAAAACTATATCGTAAAATACAAGACAACTGGATTTGGGATAATCCTTTGTATCTCAAATGTTGGATTGATATGTTGATGAGGGCAAGTATAAAGCCCTCGTCAATGTTGCTTAACAATCAAATCATAGAGGTAAACAGAGGAGAAATCGTATTTTCACAGAGAAACTTTGCTAAAAGAAATAATATGTCCAGACAAAAATTAAGAACTTTTTTAAAGAAATTGGAAAAAACGAATATGATTAGGTTGAAATCTAACCCAGAGATAACCCACGCAGTTATTCTCGGATACTCAACCTATAACGATTTTAAATTAATCCACTCAAAACCCACTCACAACCCTATTATAAAAGGTAAGAAGGTAAGAAAGGAAGAAATAAATAAAGACTTTGAGAAATTTTGGAAAGCATATCCAAAGAAAGTAGGAAAGAAAAAAGTACAGGATAAATTTGACGCAAATAACTTTCCTATTGATTTAATTATAAAGAATATAGAATTGCAAAAGAAATCGGAGCAATGGCAAAACCAACAATACATACCAAATCCAGAAACCTATCTAAACCAAGAAAGATGGACTGATGAAGTAGTATTACCGTTTGTACCAGATGAACCGATTTATGTTTACCAATGTGATAAATGCAACAAACAAAAGACAACTTCGGAATATAGAGATTTATATATTTCGTGTTGTGATGAACAAATACAACCAAGAAAGGAATATAAATGAGTAAGATGTCAGAATTAGCAATGCAAACAGAAAAAGAAGAAATAGTATACTTGAATAGTCTATGTGAGGACGAAAAAGAAGTTTTATCCAGTTGTTGTGGATATGAGCCAATGGGAGAATTGCATTATGATAACGAAAGCAAGGAAGTGGAAGCAGTCGCTATATGCAGTAAATGTAGAGATTGGGCAGACTTTGAATATGAGGAGGAATAAATGAGTTTTGATTTACTATTAAAAACACAAAAAGAGTTACACGACAATACAGCGAAGTGGAACGAAGTAATTAAAAAGATAAAGAAAATCAATTTCAAGAAATATAAAACAAATCAAACTATTGGTTTTATAATTGATGATATAGTAAAAGGAGAATTTATCAATGAGAGTAAGTAAGTTAGAAAATCAGGTTGAAGTATTAACTGATTTAATTGCAGATAATAAAAAACTAAAAGAAAAAGTAGAGCTATTAGAACATTTAAGAAAAATGGATTTAGAGTTCTTATGTATTTTAGTTTGGGGGTATGGAATTGATAAAGATAAGTATAATGCTATGGACAAAAGAATATATTCAGGGTATAGCACTTATAAAAAACATACTTACGATTGGGATTGGTTGATGGATTATGTTGCTGATGAGGAGGATACAGGAGCAATATTTGACAGAATTGAATTAATTAATAATGAAGTAAGAAGAGATAGAGAAGAGCAAGAAAAAAAAGATTTAGAGCTATATCTTAAACGAAAAGCAGAACAAAAGAAGAAAGAAGAGAAAGAGAAAGTTGTTTTAAGTCTTACACCTGAAACTATCACAAAAGCAAAAAATGGAGAATTAGATGAAACCGAGTAGTGCAAAAGCAAAGGGTAGAAATTTCCAGAACAAAGTCAGAGAGATGATAATGGAAAAGTTGGGGATTAATGAACACGACATCAAAACTGCAGTTATGGGCGAAAGTGGTATGGATATTATATTATCTAAAGCAGGGCGAGATACTTTCCCTTATGCAGTTGAGTGTAAAAAGGTAGAACGAATTAATATTTGGCAATGCTACGAACAAGCGTGTGAAAATTCAGATGACTTAACGCCTATGCTTGTTTTCTCAAAAAATCATTCTAAAGTAATGGTTTGCTTTGAATTTAAGGATTTGTTAGATTTAGTAAATGAAAGCAACGGATTCAAGAGGTTGACCAAATGAAACTTACCGAAGATGGATTATATATAATATCTTGCCCTAGCTGTAGTAGCAAGAATATGATTAAAAAATCACGTCAGAAAAATTACGACGGAACTTATAAACAACGATACAGATGTAAAGACTGTGGCGTGCAAACAGTTAACCCTACTCTTAATGATGTTGAAGTTGTAAGAGAAAACATTAAACTAGCAAAGCAGAAACAATCTGCACAAGATGTAAACCGAATAGAACGCAAAGCGTTTAGAGAACACGCACGATATGAAAATGCAATTACTAATCTATTATTTGATATTCAAGCATTATTGCAACAAAAGAATTTTTCAGACTTTAAATTTAAGGAAGTCAAACAAGGTAAGAGTGTTGGAGTGTTGCAGATTGCTGATACACATTTTAACGAACTTGTTTCCCTACCTCATAACCATTATGATTTCAAGGTTGCTAGTAGACGCTTAAAACACTATGTAAACAGAGCAAAAGAAATATTTAAGGTTTATGATATAGATAATGTATTAATCGCTATTACAGGCGATTTAATCAATTCAGATAGAAGATTAGATGAAATGCTTAATATGTCCACGAATAGAAGTAAAGCAGTATTTCTTGCAGTAGATTTATTGCAACAAATTATATTTGATGTTGGACAAGATTATTCGGTGTCAGTTGCTTGTGTAACTGGGAACGAAAGTAGATTAAAACAAGATTGGGGTTGGTCAGACTTTATGGCGTCTGATAATTACGACTTTGTTATCTTTGAAATTCTAAGACATTACTTTAAAACAACAGATGTGCAGTTTATAGTTGATGACCCTACTGAATGTGTTGTTAATGTCGCAGGACAGAACTTATTATTATTACACGGTAACGGAAGTTTCACTACGCAATACGAAAAGAGTGTCAATCAAATCAAAGGTAGATACGCAGGTAGAGGTGTGCAAATAGATTATATTATCTCTGGACACATACACTCTGCAAGAGTTGGAGATATTGCAAGTAGAAGTAGCTCATTAGTTGGAGCTAACGAATATAGTGAAAAAGGATTAAATCTATCAGGAAGAGCAAGTCAGAATATTTATATTTTCCACGAAGATAAAAATATAGACGCTATGAAAATAGATTTACAATATGTTGGAGAAGAGTGTTATGACATTGATAGTGAGCTTGAAAGTTATAATGCAAAATCTTCCAACAAATTAAAACCAAAGAAAACCATATTTGAGGTAACGATATGATGTTAAAACTAAATCCAGAGGAAAAACAAGTGCTGAAACATATCTTTGAAAGTCACTATGTAAGGAAGTTGCCACCTGCTATCAAGAATGTCGCATTAGACATCAAGAAAGCAATGGATAATCCTACAAGAGTAACTGAACAAGAATATGTTGGACTTAATCCAAACTGGAAACATTGCGAAAATTGTGACGATTAAATAGTATGATTATCGCCAAATTACATCAATGCGTTTATAACGCAATAGTATCGCTTTGTCTTAAATACAAAAACAAGGAAGGTAAAATGTATTACAATACAACAAATGAAAACGGAAGTTTGCTTAAAACAAATTTAAAACAAGCAAATAATCAAGAACAATTAACATTAGCAGTTTTTCAGACTTATCCTAATGAAAATCTATCTGCAAATGAGGTGTGGGCTTTTTTGATTGACAATGAATCAATTAATGAGCAAACACCATTAACATCTATACGCAGAGCAATTACTGATTTAACAAATCGTAACAGACTTGTTAAAACAGATAAAAAGGTATTAGGGTCAGCAGGAAGAAAAACATACACTTGGAGATTAAAGTAATGGCTTACGAACACAAAGAAAATAAAGGCAGTTTATTTAATAACGAAAAAAAAGAAAAAGACACGCAACCTGACTATCAAGGTCAAGCAAACGTAAATGGTACAATATATAATGTATCTGCTTGGGTTAATGAAAGTAAAGGTGGAAAGAAATACTTTGGCTTATCTTTTTCTATCCCTAAATCAAAAATAGACGATTTACCATTTTAACAAATTAGGGCAACATTTAAAACAACAATAAATTATGGCATTTAGAAGGAGTGTCGCAGGTAACCAATCCTGTCTACCTTTGGTTGATGCTCTAAATAAGATTATTGTTTGTAAATACGGTTGGCTACTGGTTGCCCTATAAAATATTATGATAGATAAAAAAACAGCAAAACGATTTGAAAGATTATTAAAAATTCTCAAAGAAGAGGATAATAATATCAAAGAACGTGCAAAACGCAACAATAAAGTCAGAGAAAACCTAATTTTGCGTAGTTTGGAAGATAAAAAAGACTAAACATCAAATAACGCATTATTTACGGTGTTCATACCACTTAGTTCTATCTCGCTTATGATATGCTATCAAGAGTGTTTTTATGGCTTTGTAGGGGTATTTTAAGAAAGAAAATTTCTTATAATTGCTCTTCAATGTTGATTTCAACACGATACACATTATAAGCTGTTTCTGATACTGGTAATTTGTTATTTACAAAGCGAACTGCATACCAAGTGTCACCATCTTCACTATATTGAAAAAAAGTTTTTTGTCCTTTGGCGTAATCGTGCAATGCAACCAATCTATTTTTATTTGATTCGCTTATATTTTCATATATTAATCTGCGTTGCCTTCTTGATGATTCGTGATTAGCAAATGTATATGTTTTTCCACCCAATGCTTTTTGAACTATAATTCCATCGTAGGTTTTTGATACTTCTGAACCAATGTTAGGATTTTGTGTTGGTGTGTAAGTAGGACTATCATCTTTATAAAGATTAAGAGTATTATTATGGGTTGTAGCAGTTGTTCCATTGACACCTCTAACAACTGTTAATGTGTTAGATGCAATATTAGTAACAGTCATTTCTTCACTACCAATTTTTACATTTTGATTAACCTCAAAGTCTGTTCCCTGCTGAACGCTAATAGATGTTGCAGATGTAGATGTTATAGCAGCAGTAAGGTCAGAAGTGCTATCTGTATCTGGTGTTGTATCTACTCTGAATCTGACTCTGGATATTGGCATAGCTAAATTTATTATATTATCTGGTAACCTGAAATACTAAACTTGCCTAATGTTCGAGTTGTTTGCGTAACCATAAAATATACATTCAAATAATTTTCTCCAAAAAAGTTTTGAGGTTCAGGGTTTACTCTAAATATATCTCCAACCTCTAAATCGAAAAACTCTGGATTTATTAAATCTAATGAAACTTCTAATCTTGGCTCCCCAACAATATTATTATAATAATTATAATAATTTAAAGAAAGTGTACCTGATTTATCATAAGGATTTTCAATTTCTTCTATATCCTCATTGTTTATATTATAATTAGTCCTTGTGGTTGAATTGGTATATTCTACTTGTTGTAAATAATTAGAATTAGAAGCAGGGTCACGATGATAATTTATCTTCCATTTTGTTTTTAAACTATCAAATGGTGTATGGCTTACTTTTATTTTACTAAAATCATTTTTATCAATAGTGCTATGAGGTAGAGTAATCGTGTAAATAGTAGTGCTAGATACAATACTTTCTTCAGATGTGGTAAAAGGTTCTAATACCTCTGCTGTAATATCTTGCGAATCTTGTACTATATATACATCGTCAGCAGTATGTGCTGCTATCGTTGTTCCGTCATACCCTCTTTGTACATTTATAACCACAGAAGTTGACGGTACATAACTAACTGAAGTAATAAGCATTTTTTCACTGTTAATTTTTATAACTACCCCAGCCGAAAAAACTGCTGGAATACTTGTGTCGGAAACTTGAAATGATGTATCATCTGCACTGGCAGTTAGATTGTTATCTAATGCGCCCATATTATATCCACTATCGACATTTGAAGTAGAAATAGAACTTGCTGTCAGCACTTTTCTAAAATCATATTGGTCTGTACCACCAGAACTATGTTTAATACAAATTAATTCTCCAACGCTAAATCCTACACCTACTACACCTAATGTTAAAGAACTTAAGCTCGTTGTAGTGGTAGTAGCTTTTGATGTTAAATATATTCCATTAGAGTTGTTAGTAGAGTTTATATCTATCGTTAAAAAGTGTGGTGAGATATAATCATAACTTCCATCACTTCTAAATCTTCCAATGAAAAAACCAAAATGTTGTAAATCTTTTAATCCTTTTTGTAATTCTTCTTGTTTATGTTGCCAATAATTCATATCTCCTTGACTTCCAGATAATTCAAAGTATTCTTTTAAGTCTGCATATCCAGCAGGACGATTACCAGAAGTAAAACTATTAGGTGCAAATGTTTCTAATAAATATCTGTGAGCTACTATTGGTTTTTCTACTAATGCAGAACTTAATTGATGTCCGTCTTGTGCAGAGTATAATTTCTTTACATTTGTTTTTACATTTGTATCGCTTTGCACTGTTGTATCTGTTGTAACTATTTTTGTAGTAGCAGTAACTTTTAGTGGTGAAACTGAAACAGTTCCACTTAAAGCAATACTTCCACTGTCTCCTGAATCTGGAGCATCGTAATTGACTTCTAATGTCCCAGTTATTTTTTGTGGAACATTTCCGTTAGCATTTGTTGATGTCAGTAAATTCACATTATTTGGAAAAAGAGTATCATTAAAACTTGCAGTTAAACCACTTTCTGTTTCGTTATAATGGACTATATCATCTGTAGTGCCATCGTCCCAATGTAGTGTTATAGTTAGTTTTACAAAATTAAAATCTCCAGTAGAAGCACCACCACTTCTGGTCAAAGTTAAATTGTATGACAATCCATTAGTAAAAAGTAAAGAGCTTGGCGTATGTTCTATTTTACCAAGTCCTTCACAAATATAAGTTTTCTGATATTGCTGTATTCCTTCTCCTGCATTTGCACTATCTGATGCAGTAAGTGAACCAGAATTTGAATAAAGAGTAGAAAAAGTAAAATCATTACTACTATTTATAGTTTCTATAATAATACTTCTTTCTAAATCTGCTTCTGTTCCTCGTAAATAAATTGTACCACTTTGTGCTGTTACATAGGGTTTACTATCTCCAGAGTTATTTCTTATTTCGGCAGAAGTAAATGGTGCCATAAGTTGAGATGGTGTAAATGCACTTCCTTTTCGTATTAGCGAGGATTCGTTGTAATGTAAAATTCCAGAACCTGCAGCAGCATCACTACCTGCGTCTGGCATAATTGCCCACACATTACCTGCTGTTTCTGTGGCAACCTCCACTGGATAAGTGTTAGCAGATATTCCAAATAAACTATTGTGAGGAAATGCTGTGTTCTGTTTTGTATAATCTCCAAATACCACTGGACTGAATAACCCATCTTCTGTTTTTGCAGTTGGGTACATTAAATCTTTTAATGGATTCAAAGGTGAAATATCCAAAGTAACTACTTTGTTAGAAGATGAAACGCTTTTAAGTCTACCTTTAAATAGTAATAGTAAATTACCTTCTGTAGAATCATTATCTAATTGAGAATAAATACGCACTTCTCGATTAATATAATGTCTATCTCCAAATAATAATTCCTGGTCTAATTGATTACTTGCAGTATATTGCCAATTAACTGCTTCTACTGTAACATTAGACAGGGAAGAGCTTGTTTCTTTTATATTTACACTTTCTCTAATCGTTGGAGCTTTTTTAAGAACCCCGTAATATTGAACACTATTTACAACTGTATCTTCCATAGATAATGCTAAAAAATTACCTAAGTTATTATATATACGAACCAAGTAATTTTCTCTTACTGCTGTACCAAGATTAGAGCTATAACCTGCTGGAAACGATAACGACATTATGCGAGATTGTTTTTAATTGTATTTTCAATTTCTGGCAACAAGTTATCTCTTACAAATTCTTGCGTACCGATAACATTGCCCATAATATTTACAGTAACTCCAGTACCACCACCTGCGTCACCAAAGTCTGGACTTGATAAAGGTGTGATGTCTACTCGTTCTCTACCACCTGCATTATCGCCAACCATAATCATTTGTTGTCCACCAGTTATAAAAGAACCACCACGAGCAAATGCTGGAGGTTTTTGTGCTGCAATTCCCATTATTTGCATAGCAGAAGATGCTTTTAAACCACCCATCGTTGCAGATAATAGTGGTATCTGTGCCATAGCTTGTGCAGCAAATGGTGCAGTAATTGGGTTAGCTCTTAACAATGCTGCTTGTGCTTCTATTTGTGCCATCACTGCTGTTATTTGTGCCATAGCAGACTTTGTATTCATAACAACTTTTGCTATTTCTACAGCTTGATTTATTCTAAATATAATTTGCTCTTGCTCTCTGAATTTTTTTAGAGCATCTTTTTCCATATCTGCTCTTTCTTCAGCACTAGCATTTCTAAATGCGTCTGTATCTCTCAATGCTTGAAGTTCTGCATTTTTTCTTTGCTCTATATTTTGTTGAGCTAAATTTAATATTTTGTTAAAATGATTTTGAAATAAATCTTCTCTGTTCTGTATAATTAAAGATTCAGATTCTTGAATAAGGTCTGCTGTTTCCATTAGGGCTGATGCTAACTCAGAACGCTTTTCAGCTTCTCGTTGTACATAGTTTGCTATAAACGAAGTATCATCTCCCTCTTCATCACCGAACGTTACCAAATCATCAAAGCTAATATCTACTGGTTCTGTTTCTGCTATTGCTTTAGGCAGTAATTGTTTTAATGGGTTAATAATTGATGATTCAACACTTTTTAAAAAATCTAATTGAGCAATATCGCCTGGTCCAGTTAAGAATGCTCTTTGAATATCAATCTCTAATTGCATTTCCTTTAAAAAGTTAGTAAGTCTTTCAACTCCTTTTTCTGCACTCAATGCTCCTGATATAAATGTTTTATCAAGTGCTGTTCCCAAATTCATCACAGGACCAACTCCAGTATTTACCGTGTCGGTAAATTCTTTATAAAACATAGAATCAAATGCGACATTTGACGTTTTTATAAACTTATTCATAATGTTTTCTGTTCCATCTAAAGCATCGCTTACCTTATCAAAAGTGCTAGGAACAACTTCAAAGGCATCGCTAAACTTTTGAATAGTGTCTGCATCAGAAAATTCAGAAATTAATCTCAAAAAAGTTTCTTGGTCTGTTTCATTAAATCTTGTTATAGCTTCGGTCAAGCCAGAAAATATGCCAGTTAAAGCAGGAATTATCTTTTTAGCTCCACTGAAAAATATAACAGTATCACCCAGTGCTGCACTAAGTCTAACAAAAGAGTCTTGAAGGTTTGAAACCATACCAGACATAGTTTTAGAAAGTTTGTCTGTAGCTCCAGCTATTCCAATAGAAGGGTCAGTAATAGTTTTTTCTAACGCTGCTCTAAATTCTGGCAAAGTAATTTTACTTAAATCTTCAATACCTTGACTATCTCTTACTAGTTGCAAGATACCTCTTTCACGAAGTATATCTGCTGCTCCTGCACCACCTGCAAAAGCACGACCAAGTGCTTGTGCTGCTTCTGTTGCAGTAGTTCCCATAAATGCAGCTAAGTCAGATACAGGTTTAATTAAATTTTCAGCATCAGCCCCAAATGCTTTCAAAGAAGCACCTGCTTCTACAACATCTTGTAATGTAAATGGGGTAGTTGCAGCTATTTTATTAAAAGCGTTAAATGCTTCAGTTCCTCTTTGAACAGAGCCAAACATTGCATTTAATCGAACTTTAACTTTTTCGAACTGCATTGATTTTTGAACAAGTTTACCAAAAGTTCCAGCAACTAAACCGACAGCAAAAGAAACCAATAATAATCTACTTCTAAGAGTAGCAAAAGAACCTGCTAAAAGTCTATTACTTTTTGTTATGTCAAAAACACCCTTAGCATATTTTTTATTTTGATTGGTAAGTTTTTTATTTGCTTTCTCTAGCTTTTCATTAGCAACAGCAGCAGTTTTAAATGCTCTTGCTAACTCTTTATCACCAGTCGCTTGGAATTGAATTTGTACTTTTAGTTTTGTATCTGCCATTACTTGTTCTTTTTAAATTGTTCTGATTGGATATAATTTAACATTTTTTCTATAACATTGCACTTATCAATCCATTTTTTTGGGTGATTTCCGTAAGAACCTTCATAAGGAGGTACATTCATCTTCTGTGAATACGTATATCTTTTAATATCTCGTTGAGATTCTTTGGTTAGAAAATGATTAGGACAAGCAAAAAAAGGTAGATGTGACTTAATAGTTTGATGTAGTTCAAACTTCTTTTCTGCTGTTTCGTTATGTTCTTCTAATTCTTCTTTTAAGAGATTGATAACATACCATACATCGTCCATAGATGCAAAGGTGTGAACGCTGTTATTCTTTTTAAGAGGTAACTTAGCTTTATATGGAAAGGTAGAATATTTGCAACCCTCACACCAATCATCTATCAATATATTTAATTCCAGTGAGAGGGAATCTATTCCCCCAAGCTATTATAATCCTGAATAGCTAGTTGTAATTCTACTCTATCTTCAATAGACAAAGATTTAATGAACTTATCATCTGCACCATCTACACCATTTCTAATCCATAATGTACTTAATGCAAATTGATTTTTAATTGCTGCTTCGCCATCTTTTTTTACAAACTCTACAGAGTCCATACATTTATCGAATGAGTCTACAGACATTTCTACAAGGGTAGCTTTCTTGCCACTCTTGAGTGTTATTTTTTTAGACATTGATTATCCTTTATTGGTTTATGAATTTTCTACTGATATTGATAGTAGGTTAGTTTCACCTGCATCTGCTACTGCTTTAGTGCTAACAGACATAAACATTGCTTCTTCTTCAGAAAAACTTACATCGGTAATCACTGATGCTGGTACTGAAATACCAAAGTTTCTTGTTGAATTTGTTAATGCTGTTAATGTATTTGCAACAGTCCCAGTAGATTGTGTTTCAAATGTATTAATCAAACCTGCTGTTTCGTCATCATATTTAATTGTAGAATCAAATGTTACAGAAACTTCTGGTAATGCTCTTGCGATAATTTGATAATTACCACTTGCATCAAATCCCATAAATTGTGCATCATTTTCCATAGTTAAACTAAATGATTTTACTACAGGGTCATCTATTCCTGCTATAGTGGTTGCAGCTCCTGAATCTCCTGCGTCACCATAGTCAGTCATAAAATAGTTAGAATTGAAATAAGTAGCTGTCGTTACAGAGATAGCAGATACTCCAGTTAACACAGGTTTTACACCTGTTTTAAATGTACCAGAGAATTTAACTCTACCTGATTCTTCTCCAATATCTGCATTTAATGTTAAAGAGGTTAATACACAGCCAGGAAATTGCATTTGACTTCCTGATTGTGGAGAATCTAATAACACGGTAAAAGTACCAGTATTGTCAGAAAATGTTTCTCCGACCTTAACTTCAACTGGGTCGTATGCTATTTCAAAATCATAAGTAGAAGCAGTTTCTTGGGTAATGTTTGATAGCAACATAGGTAAAATAGTGCTATCTGCAATACCAGAAAAACTAATTTCTTTTACGGTTAGTTTGTTAGATAAAAACATATCAACTTTCTTTAATGTTCTACCTGCTCCGTGTCTAACATCTAAAACCTGTTGTGGATTTAATGCAGGAAACTCAATAGAATCAATATTGATATATTTATATGTAGCTTGACCTGCAGCTTCAATAGGAGTACCTACTGCAGTTTCAGGTGCTATCGCTAACTGAAAATCTTTTGGACTAAAACTTACTTTACTATTTGCCATTTTTCTTTACCTCTTTAATTTTTACTTCTTCTAAATAATCTTTAGCTATAGATGGCACACTTTCTAATTCAATAGATTTACCACCATTTAAATTTGCCCAGTCCTCAGGGTGTAGTTTTAAAAAACTTGGTTTGCGTGGCAGTAAGCCATCTTTTAATTTATATTTTTTAGCCATAATTAACTCCTTACAATATAAAAAAGTCCATCTGAAGTTACAAAGAATTTATCATTAGATGTAATAAATCTTACAAATCGTTCGTGTACCTCTTCATATAGCACTGGAACAGTAATTCTTGACACATAAACATTATCTATTCCTGCGTCTACATTATGCTCTACTTCAGGCATACCTGCATAGAAATATGGTATATCTCCACCATTAGAGTTGTTAAACAATATGGTTTCTATTCTGGTAACATCTTTATACATCTGGTCTAATGCTTTTTCATCATCTCTGTATGTTTTCAATACATAATCCATCTGTATATTGTAAACATTGATGTAGGACTTTGTTCTTTTTTCTACTAATTCTTGTGAGGTAGGATAAATGCGTAATGACTTTGTACCGATGTCTTGATGTTGATTATCAAAATATATTGGCAATCCACCTTTAAATTCTGTGCGTAATTTATCACGTAATGGTGTCATAATCTTTTCATAAGTAATATTTTCGTATGTCAGTGCCATTATCGTACATTCCCTACGGTTATATCAAAAGTTGCTTTTCTATATCCATTAAATTCTTCATCATCTTCGTATGTTATTGCGTTTATCGTACAACTAAATAATGGGTCTAGGTCTACCAATGTATAAAATATCTCTTCTACTCGTGACACCATATTAAAAAAACGCTTTACCGTTATATCATTACGTTTATGGTCTAACATAAAAAACTCTAAAGTTAAATTATAATTGTTTGGTAATACAGAATACATTGTATCTTGTGCATCAGAATCAATTCCTTTTATAATACAAAATTGATTTCCTCTGTGTTGAAAATCTTTGGAACGAAAAATAGGTAAGGAAGAAAAGAACTCATTCTTTATTCCCTGTTGAATTGTTTCTTCTACGTTTACTTTCCAAGCATTAGTAGATGCGACTGCCATTCTTACCTCGATAGAATTGTTTGAAATCTTTACGAGTCATTTTAACAGAACGCATAGAAGGATTATCTACCTCTTCATAGATTCCAGATACTTCTACTTCCCACTCATCATTCTGCGTTGCAGTAGATGCGTCTGATGAACCCTGAAATCTTACTTGTAAACCACCTACTAATTCTTGATAATCGCCATTAATAATTTCATCTTGTAATACTAAATTGTTTTTTAGTCCATCGGTATCTTTAGCATAGACAGAATACTTCGCAGTTCCTATCGCACCAGCAGTAGTTACAATCACTTTTAATCTATCGTAGCTACCATAGTAATTTCCTCTAGTGTCAACAATATTAAGACTTCCAGACACAGAGATTTGTCTAACAATACCCTTAGAAGCATCGCCAGTATTCTGGAATGCTAACTTGGCTCTACCTGCATTTAAATCTTCAATGTGCATTGTGGCTTCTTCAAACAATGCTTCTGCTATTTCGCTTGTTGGGTCTTTACCTTTGACTAAAAAGAACGCTGCAACTAAAGAAGTTAAGCGTCTAATAAGATAATCGTATGTACCATCTTTTAATAAAAATTGTTCTCTTGGAAGCGTAGCATCTAATTTAGAATCTACATAATCACTTGCGTCTTTCATTACTCTATTCTTCAGTGTAACAAAATCCTCTCCTGCTTCCATTAATAAATCATCAGGACTATTTGTGTCATTGTAATAATAAACTGCATCTTCTGATTCTTCATAGTACCATTTACCATTAGAGTTTACATCAGTCTTTGATGCTTCTGCTGAACCTAAGTCTTGTCCATCTGCAAAGAGCTGTGTGACTAATCCAGAGTCGTGAGAAGCATATCTACTGACTGAATCTACTACCCAACCATATAATGGTTTCTTTGTATCAAATTCATCTAAATTTGGAAAGGTATCTTTTAAATCTCGTGATGTTATATATGTAGGCATTTACTCTCCTTTAGCTCTTTTGTACCACCCATACCAAAATTTTTCTTGCGTAGGGTTCTCAGAAATTAACAAAGAATAGAATAAAATTCTATAAGAAACAAATCTATCTGGCTCTAATCGTTTACACGCAGAAATAGTCGCTGCACCAATTAGTCCATCTTCTTTTATTTCAAAGGTATTTTTATTATTACACGCTTGTTGCAATATCTTTACTGCTCTGCGTTGTCCAGTGTTTACTACACAATCAAAGTATGGATAGCGTAACTCTCTTGGTAATGATTTAGCTTTGGAAGGAATCCAATAGTCTTGATAGTATATTTCTTTTGCTTGTTCTCTTGTTAATTTTTTGATGTCGAGGTGAGGATAGAATCGTTTGGTTATACCATACTTGGTTTCCCCACCTAAATCATCTTTGTCATTGACATAACCGCCCTCGTGTTCGAGGACTTTCTCAATGATTTCATTGAACTCCATTATGCCGACTTCTTGACTTTCTCGAATGAACGCATTCCCCCCAAACCGAGCATACCCAGAAGTATCGTGGTTAAGGTTGTCATATCGAACACTGGTAAATCCACTTGATAACCAAATGAATATAAGAGAAAGACTAAGAATGGTTGTAGAACGAAATGATAACATAGTGCTACACCACAAGTCCAACCAACAAAAGGACGCCAACCAGCAACGAATAAGCTATTGCTATTGGCTTCAACCTTATTAACCTCAATTTGGGCTTTGTTGATTTCTTGTATGAGTTCTGCTTTTTCAGATTTATCAAGTGTAAAGTCATCGATTTTATCTACTACTTTTTCTATGATTCCTGCGACTACATTTAACTTAGGCATCTTCCTTCTCTTCTTTCAAAGAAGAATTAAGTTCAGTTGAGAAATGGTTTTTAGCTGCTTGTAATTGCTGTGCTTGAAAATTCAATCTTCCAAGTTGCATATCTAAATCTCTAATTTGATTTACCATTATTTTCTGCTCGTCTTGTAAGTCGTCAAAGTTTACTTCTTTGCCATCTTCTAATACGATTTTAAATTCATCTTGTTTTGTTTCTTTAGACATCTGTCCTCCAGTATGATTAATAATACTGAATATAACAAATTATGAATATCTACGCATTCTTTTTCTTGTTTTGCGAGAATACTTAGCTCGTTGCTTTCCTGCTTTAGTAGCTTTGCGTTTCTTACGAGTTTCGTATGCGTATTCTGACGAACTCATTGCTTTGAGTAGTCTTTGAGGGAGGTATCTCTCGCCAGTCTTTTTAGAAGGTTTCCCTGACTTAGTACCCCATTTTTGTTTTGTCCATCTGCGTAGACTTTTCTGTGATTTTTTGAGAGCCATTATCTATAACCTCCACCTGCTCGTTTGTAAGCAAGTGCTAACATCTGTGCTTTTCTTGCACTCCATTGTCCAGGATTACCACCTTTGTTACCTCGTAAAATTCTCTGGAATATGCGTTTCCTTAATCCAGGTTTGGTGTAGTTTCCTGCTTGATTGACTCTCGATTTTCTTTTGCGTTTTGCCATCATCTTCCCTTTATACGATTAATTATTCTAACAAGATAAACAATCATTATCTTACTTCTTCTCTTATATCTTCTATGATGGATATTTCGTCAAACCTCATACTAATACCAGGTTCAAAACGCTTTACTTCCTTACCCTCTTTTAATACAATGATAGTAGGTACTATTGTAATGTTCCATTCTTTTGCTATAACAGCACCTATATTTTTATTTTCAATATCTATTTCTGCGATATAGCACAATTTATCTAATTGTTCTATGCGTACTCTATTTTGGTAATTCCAAGATGCGTTTACTTGCACTACTGCACAATCCTGTACATTTAGCAACTGTACATCTTGAAAGCTATCCAAAGATACTGATTGCGAATATAGCGATGATGTAGATAACCCAAGCACCAACAGCCACATATTTATCATATTTTTCATAATTACTCTCCATTAATCATTTCTCATATCTAAAAGAGTTTCTTGAATCATTCTGGTATCTTCTTTGATGTCATCTACCTTATCTTCAAGTTTTTCTACCTTTTCTTCAGTATTCAAAATAGAATTACGAATCATTTGGTCTTTTAAATCATATTCTGTTCTACTGATAGGTGGCTCTGGTAATTCTTTTGCTAATTCAATATCAGCTTTAAGATTAAACCATAAACCAACTACCATAAAGATTGTTACCCCTATACTGACGATTGTTTCCAAACTCAGTGTAAATTTTGTGCTTTTATTTAATTCCATTGTATTTCCTCACCATTTTACTTTATTCGCCCAATATGCTGCACTCATACGCCCTTTGCGAATGTTTTTAGCGTGTCGTGCTTTAAATGCCCTTCTTCTTGCTCTTTGTGCAGGTGACTTCGGACTCTTCCCTGCTCCTCTTACCCCTTGTTGACCAAAGCGTATCAACTTTACTTTTCCACCAGACTTTGCTAATACTGCGTGTGATTTCTTAGGGTGCTTTGGTGTTCTCTTAGGTTTATTATATCCTGCAAAGCGTACTCCTCTGTATGTAATAGCCATTAATCTTCCTCCGTATATACTAACTTCTCACCAGTTAATTCTTCAACTAGTCTTGCAAGTTTCATCATATCTACATTTACTTTTTGTGTAGCAGTTACATTCCCTTCATCATCTACAATATCTTTTTCAGAATAGTATCCCCAAGCTCTTTCTTCTGATGCTCCACCTGGAATTAAATCAAAATTGTGTGGGGAAATTGTTGTGGTGTTTCCTGCGTCATCTAATACTTTTAACTCTCCACTATCGCAGAATAAAAATGCGTTTTCAGCAGAAGCAGAAGGATTAGCTGTGTTATCAAATAATTTTAAATTTCCATTTGTATCTAACTGCATTCTGTCAGTTAATGTATTGCTATTATTAGGAGAAGTCTGCCAATAAAAGCTACTATGAGTTCCTGCTGCACCTGCATTATTTGACATACCAAATATTGCTCCACTTCTTCCAGTATTACCTCTTGCTGCTACATTATCTGACCAATAATAATTACTACTTATTTGACCACCTAAAGCATCTCCTAGTGAATTAATCATTATACCAGCTTCAGTTTCGCTATCGGCACTTCTTTTAGTTTGAAACGCTGCAATAGTTTCCCAATCGGTATAAGTTCCATTGTCTACATTAACCTTTAGTTTAAAACTTGGTGATGCAGTTCCTATACCAACATTACCATCTTCATTAATTCTCATTGCTTCTGCTGCACCACCTGAAGCATTATAGTCTGCTACTCCAAATGTTAAAGCACCACCTGGTAATGTTCCATTGTTTGTTTCATTTACACTTTTAATAAATGATGTTACATAAGGTGCATTACCACTTGTATCGTGTGCATAATATTCAATAGTCCCTACAACATCTCCTATATCCCAATCTGAACTTGCAACTGTATTAGATAATCTTATTGTTGGCGAACCTGCAGCACCATCACTACCACCTGAACCTGCTACATCTAAATTAGCACTTGGTGTAATTCCTATACCGACTTTTCCATCATTATCAATGGTCATTCGTGTAGTGCCATTTGTTCTAATTTGTAAATCGTGGTCAGATTCCATTCCTAAAACACCATAGTCATTATTTGCATTTAATATAGTGAATGCAGAAGTTCCTCTTGTGATTTTAAAAGCATCTCCTGAAAAATCTGCTCCATCAATTTGCAAACCAAAAGCTGGTGATGTAGTTCCTATACCGACTTTACCTGCAGTTGTAAATACCACTTCAGGACTTGATAAATCATCTGAACTATCATCAAAAGCAAAATAAGTTTGTCCAGCAGGTATCCCTACTCTCCAAGCAGAACTTCCTGAACTCTCAAATTTTTGATTAACTAAACCACTTGAAGCAGTTGAGATGTGAAATCTTGCATCTACATCATCTTCTCCTATACCGACATTACCACCAGCTTGTAAAGTCATTACATTTGAAGGTGCAGTAGTTCCAGTTGTTCCTTTTACATAAAATTGTAAATCTGTTTTATTATTAGAATTATATCCACTTCCTTTAGCAATAATAGCTGCACCAATTTTATTATCAGCACCATTAAATCCAAATGCTATACCTTTATCATTGTTGTCTTGATTAATTAACAATGAATATTCAGAAGTATCTCCAGCATCAGCATCAGCATCTCCACCACCATCAATAACTAACTTAGCACTTGGTGATTCATTTCCTATACCGACATTACCTGGTGGAGATAATAATAAATCTGTTGTGCTACCATCTAATGTTATATACGGTGTTAAACCACCACTTCCATTGTCTGTTTCTAATGTTATATCTGCATCATCGAGAGTATTTCTAATCTTTAAAGTTCCAGTATAGTTATCTATTTTACTATCAGTTCCATCGTGCCTAATTCTTAAATCACTACTTGTTCCAAATCTTGCATCTACACTATCTTCAAATTTTATAAGTTTTTGTACTGTTGTATATCCTGCACTACCATCTAATGTTA
>VMHT01180413.1_pt1 | contig 18367 bp, 13 predicted proteins | sample 4693611 | NCBI WGS metagenome assembly VMHT01 (sample SAMN12280063, study PRJNA550983) | marine metagenome | isolation source: seawater sampled from same location over 5 years 0.02-0.2 micron viral filtrate | place: USA: collected off the coast of southern California halfway between the port... ...
CGAAAAGAAGAGCTACGGTGATGACCGAATGTGGAAACCCACTGTAGACAAAGCAGGTAATGGCTATGCCGTTATTCGCTTCCTACCCGCAGGAGAAGGTGAAGAGCTTCCGTGGGTACGTTACTGGGATCATGGATTCAAAGGATCTACTGGTCGTTGGTATATCGAAAAGTCTTTGACTTCCATCGGTCAACAAGATCCTGTATCTGAACTCAACTCACAGTTGTGGAACTCAGGTCGTGATGAAGACAAGGAAACAGCACGTCAGCGTAAGCGTCGTCTACACCATGTCTCCAATATTCTTGTTGTCTCTGATTCTGCTAATCCTGAAAATGAAGGTAAGGTATTCCTTTATGAGTATGGTAAGAAAATCATGGACAAGATCATGGATGTAATGCAACCTCAGTTTGCGGATGAAACTCCAGTCAATCCATTTGACTTTTGGGGTGGTGCAAACTTCAAGCTTAAGATTCGTCAAGTTGAAGGATATCGTAACTACGATAAGTCTGAATTCGACAGCGCAGTAGCGCTATTCGATGGTGATGAAGCACAGCTCGAAGAGGTATACAACAAGCTCTATAAGCTAAGTGAATTCACTGATGCTGAAAGCTATAAAGAATACGGTGAATTGAAAAAGAAACTGTATGAAGTAATCGGTGAAGCTGAAGTTGCAACAGGATTTACGCCTGCGCAAACAGTTGAAATGAATACTACAAAGGAGCCGGTGACGCCCAATTCGGTTGAGTCTTCAATGGACGAGGTAGGCCCGACGAGCTCTAGCGAAGGTGGTGCAGGTGATTCTGATGAGGATACACTAAGCTACTTTGCTAAGTTAGCATCGTCTTAATAGTAGGGTTGAGCCAAATCCTAACGGTTCGAAGGAGTGGTCTTTATGGCCACTCCTTTTTTATGCGTCTATTGCAAGGCCGCTTGACCTAATCCCATTGTTCTATCTACGTGTGAATTCTGATTGGTTGAAGTACTTACAATATTGCTATTGGTTGTCGACGCGTCAGTTGTACTAATTATAGGCGTAATGTTAACCTTTGCCTCTTTCGCGTCAAGTGTGTCATTCTGTGTTGCTTCCATTTGTGCACCAGTTGTAGCACGCGCCGCATCAATGTTAGCGGTGTTCGCATCTGCCGCAGCAAGTTTAGCGTCCACTTGCATATCTATCCCTTCAACTTCTTTTCGAAGCTCGGCTATTCTTTCTCTTCTATTAAATCGAAATCCAACCATCCCACCTAACTCATCGCCTTTATTAAGCTCCCTTATTTGATGCGCCAATTCCTCTTCAAGTTCTCTCTTCTCTTTCAAAAGCTCTACAGAGCTGAGATGATTTGCTGGCTGCTTCTTTTGCTCCTGCGCCTTTTTATATCCTTCAGCGCCCAGCGCCAGTCTCTCAGTGAAAGCGTCATTGAAGCTATCTCCGCCAGGAGTAGCCGCCGCTTTAACACCGGCTATTAGTGCTGGTACGAAGTCGGTAAACAGCGTTGAGAAAAATTCTGCCATCATGCCAAAACCTTCTTCAATCATTTCTCTAATACTAAAGCTATCTAACCACTCTGATAAACCTTCAAATCCTAATTTTTCTGCGACCCATGACACCATACCTTTTAATAGGTCAGCAATACCACCAATAAATCCACCTACCGCGAATCCAATTCCCGTAAGTATCATGTCTATACCTTTTGCTATTGGATTTGTGAACTCTGTTGTTTTAAAACTGTGTATCATTCCTCTTATTGCATCAATAACCATCATTACAGGCCAAAGCAATTTACCTACAGCAAATCCGAGCAATCTAAATAACCCTCCGAACCTGGTCATCAATCCGCCCATGTTTTTTACGTAACCAATTATTCTTGAAAGAGGTCCTGGTTTTCCTTTACCGCCTCCTAGTTCTTTAAGTTTTGTAACTATATCCAAGAATGCTTTCTTTATATTAGTAAAAGGCGTTATCAATCGTGTTAAAAGTGTAGAGCCCATACCTTTAAGTGTAATAAAGAACGCCTTTATCTTTCCTCCAATCATCTTTAAAAATTCAACAACGCTTTTAACTCGTTTAAATATCGTCTCAAAGAACATGATACCTCGAGCGCCAAGAATCCTATATGTGTTTCCTTTTAGAAATTTGCCCGTTCCTGCCTTTTTGTAAACATCTCCTATAGCCCTAAAAATATTACGAATTGTTTCAAACAGTAATATAAAGGGTCTAAATATTGTTGCCTTTAAAGGTCTAATCACGAATTTTTTAAAAAGTTTCTTCAGCGTAGGAAATTCGAAAATTTCCATCACACCGGCTATAAAGCCTCCAACAAATGATGTGATAAGCAGCCTCCCAAACACGATTATTTTTTCGACGATACCTTTTTGTCCATCTGAAAATTCAAAATTTAAGTCCTCGGTATTATCTCTAATATCTGTTAACAGACCTAGTGTTTCTTCTGCAGTGCTATTAGCTTCTGATTTATCCTCAAGACTTTGCAGGGTATCAGATTCGAGCGACTGTTTTAAAGCTCGTAACTGATTAGTTTGATCTATACTTAGATTATTTTGCTTATCGGCAAGCGCTAAACTCAGCTTTTCAATATTTTCACGCCTCTTATTGTCTTCTTTCTCCTGTTTAAGAGATTCAATAAGTTCTTTTGGCAATTCGAGTTGGTTTGGTTTATCCATTTCTATTATTCTTTACGCGTTCGTTTTCCTTTTTAATGTAATCTTGCAGAAGTGATACGTATATTTGCCTTTCCCATGGTATCATATTATCTAATTCTGTTAAACTATATTGGTGATGTTGCATCATAGAAAAATTTGTTTGATAGTGGTTAGCTAAAGAATCATGGGAAAGGCAGATTAGAAAAAAGACTCTAATCCTTCTAGTATTCTAACGTTATCATGTCCGCATTTGTTGCATTTAAATTCTACTTTTAACTTGAGTTTAGGCTGTGCAGCTAGATATTTCTGAATTAGTTCTAAATGCGCTCGAGACAATGATTCAACGAAATCCTTTAAATCATCTTCAGATGTATCATCTGTTTGGTAAACACCATTATCGTCATATATCGATTCAATACTGGCGATAACGGTGTGAATAAGTGCATCTGCATCGCCAGCGTCATTTCCTTTTTTTGAAAGCGCTTCTGATTTAGCGATCGTGATTGGTCGCATAATAATTCCTACGGTGTCACTTAGCTGAATCTTTTTATCTACTTTCTCCTTTGAAAATTCAACCTTAGCGTCAAGCAAATTAATAGAAACTTCGTTATACTCGTCACACTCTTCACACTTAATTTTGATATTAGCAGTTTCGCCTACAGACTTTGCTCTTAATTGAAGAAAAAGATATTCTAAATCGTACGTAGTCAATTCACTTGCATCCACACTATTAAATGTGCATGTTTTAATGATGTCTTTCATCGCTTCAAAAATTTGCGAAGGATCCTTCGATTCTTGAGCGACCATGAGAATCTTTTCTTCTTTTACGAGGAATGGACGAAACTCAATCGTTTTATTTGTTGACGGTATTACCGCCGGGTATTTATTTGCTTCTAGTTTTGGTAATGGCATAGTATTACAATAATCTGGTTATTCCTCCAATCGCGTTTTTAATTCCAGAAAGGGCTGAGGATACTCCTCCTTCTGGTACAAAGTCTTCGTACGTCATAGTGATTGACAATTTCTGTGTGGTGTTCTCACTTGAATTACTTAAATCAATCGAATTCACTGTTACAGGATAAGCGTTTCTAAGTGTTATACCATAGACAGGCACATCTTTTTCGTTTAGTTGTTGTATTGTGACATCCCTTTTATATGTAGAATCATAATTCAATCTAAAGGTGTCGGGGTTAATGACTAAAGAAGTCCATTTGTCAAACATCTTTTTCATATAATAGTCATTTGTCAAATGGAACGAAAACGTTACGTCTTCATTAATATAGCTGTTTGGCACTTTAACTGCTTGCCTAAAGTGTGAATGCTCCATAGTCTGTATTTGTCTTCCAGGTATAGAACAGCTTTCGCACATCAACCCAACGTCGCGAGGATCATTTATTAATGACTTAGCGTTAAAATTACCAGAGATCGCACTGACAAAAATATTGCCTATATCAATATTGAGCAAAGACTGATTTGGTGGTGACATAAAAATCGCAAAACGATTTGTTTTAGCCATGCCGCCGTGTTTACCCACCGACGATTTAAAACTATCGATTGATCCTGGTGAAACTGCTGATGCTATATCTGTAAATAATCCCATTAGATTGCTTTCCTTGAATCAGTCCAAACCTGATTCTTATTCTTTTTCTTAAAGTTTTCAGTTGGCATAAACAAAACGGTTTCCCATTCACTCGCGGGTACTTCAATCATCCGAGATCTTACATGCTCACTCAGATAATGTTTAAAACAAGGCCCAAACATTTTTAATTTGGCCGCACCTTTTAAAAGCTTATACGATAGTCTTAAGCGAGTGCTTATGTCGTATTTTTTATTTGTAGAGAAATCAGTTAACCTATCAAAAAACAGCGCTCTTTGTTTATGAGGCAAATAATGTAGGTTAAGGCCATAGAAACCGCCCTTTGCCTTTTCTACCATAAAGATAAGAGGGAACCTATCATAATAAGGTAAAGTCTTCTTGTGCTTTGGATCATAGAAGTACATGAACATACGGCCCGGTAAAGCACGAGACCGCGTCTTAAAATTTTCGTCTTTCAAGAGCTCTTTACGATTAATCGTTCTTATCTCGCTAAGCTGACGTTTAAACCATTTTAAGGATTTTTCTGTATTCTTTTCAACTCCAGCTTTAAACGCTAGAGCTTGTAATTTATCTATGTATGAAACTGCCATTATATAGTCTATTTATAACTATGTGAGTAGTTTTATGCCAAGCGATTTAAGAGTATCTTCATTCCAAACTTGAAATACCATACCATTGCGGCCGGCAAAGGCTGTAGCTGCTTCCCATTTAGATACGTTTTTCACGTAAGTCATTACTTCGTTTAAATATTTTTTTGTCTTGCGTGATCTTTCTTTAGGTGGTTGAGTTTGTTTTTTTGGTTTAATCTCTATTAAATAGCACTTTCCGTCTTTCATCCTTATAAAAAGATCTATGAAATACCTATGCATTTTTCCATCAGTCTTGCATCTATACGAGACAACAACCTCTTCACTATTCCAGCCAACGATATCTTTATTGTTGTCGCACCATCTAAATGCCTGTCTTTCCCAGTGAGATCGATACGTTATACTAGAAAAATTGCCCTCGTACTTCTTTAAGTTCTTTGGTTTAAATTTTCCTTTGTAATATTTCATGCAATTATTCGTATAAATACTATTTATAATGGGTATTGATATCATAAAAAACATAAAAAGAGGTGCTAAAGATAAATTTAAAGCTGCTGCAGGTGGTCTTACTAATTTTTTAGGTTCGAGTGATCAGAGTTCAGGAGGAGGAGGAAACGCAGGTTTGGTATTTCCTCCTGATATCAGAGCACAGACAGACCACTTACCTCTTATCGAATTCACTGCGTACGAAAGAAATCCATCTCCTGGAAATTTAGAAGGCAAGAAGAAGCCAGGCACTGGTTTTCACCAAATATATCTTCCAGTGCAATCAGGCCTTGCGATTGGCGATTCAGCCATATATAATACCATTAACTTAGAAGGCAAAGGCGCAAAAGTAGCGCAACAGGTCAGCGAAGGTGGTGGCGGTATCACCGACTTTTTAACTTCTATTGGAATCGGTATCAGGGATAACGCTAAAGGCCTTGAGGGAGCGCTGACACCTACATCTGCAGGAGACTATAAAAAACTAGACGCACGAACGATTAGTAATCCAAACACTAACACTTCTTTTGAAGGGAATGGCATTCGTAACTTTGAATTTGGCTTTAAACTTGTCGCTAAAAGCCAGCCAGAGGCTTTAACGATTCAACAAATACACGAAACATTCCGTTATTTTTCTTATGCTGATTTAAATACTGAAAAGTCAAACCTATTCCTTTCATATCCGTGCCCATGGACTATTCGGTTTCTTGATATGAGCACCGGAGAGGAAAATCCCTATATTCCGGGAATTTGGTCTTCGTATTTAACTGCTGTTAATTCTAACTTCAATTCAAGCGCGAACATGTATTTTAGCGATAACGCTCCACTTGAGGTCGACATTAGCTTAACCTTTCAAGAGACTAGAGTTTTAAATCGAAATGATATGCTAACTTTAAAAGACGATCCTTTGAGAGGCATCATAAATGGTAAACCAAGTACAATTGCACCAGCTGCCGCGGCAGGTGCAAATATAGAAAACGTAGGAGGAGATTAATGGCATTTTTTCAACAATTCCCAAAGATTCAATATAATACACTTCGTGACGGAATCGTTAATGAGATTACGAATATTTATCGTCATGTCGACGTAAACGATGTGTTGATCGATGATGCATCGACATACACCTATTACGAAATAAAGAATGGTGAAAGGCCTGACACTGTTTCAAGTCGACTATATGGCACTCCTGATTATTATTGGACATTCTTCGTCGCAAATGAAACACTCAAAGAAGGCCTTAACTCTTGGCCGCTCGAATATAATCAATTTCGTGATATGATGGAGCAAGAGTATGGTAAATACTCTGTTGCTATTTTTACACCGGTCCAAGCGAATGTGATTGTAAACGGTGAATCAAAAATTCAACATAAAAACTATTTCGGTGGCCTCGATTTGGCATATGTTGAACTTGTAGACGAAAACGATAATAGCGCTAAAATTTTAAAGTACGACATCGAATCTCTTCAGCTCTGGCTGTATGATGTAAGTCATCCTGCGCTGCTTCAAGCAGAAAATTTTACACTACGCTACACTGGATATGATCAGTACAATTGGTATAAAGGTGTATACCAGTGGGCTGAAAGGAATGCACCAAATCAATATGACGCGTTTGTTCGGTTTACAGACTTTCAAGCTAGCGGTGATGAAATAGTATTTGACACGCTTGAGTATTATGAATTGTTTTATACTACACAGTTTCAAAATATCGTATTTAACGCACGAGATGTATTTGCTCGAGCAGAGAATGCTCCAAAGTATTACCTCGATGCTGATCTTGAAGAAGAGAGTATCATATCAGGTTTTCAGGCGTATAATTTAGGATTTGAACTTACCTACATAGAACTTGAACCTTATTTCCGAGGTCGTCTCGACAACTACGTTCCTGAGTACAGTGGATTTACAAAAGGTGATGTCACTGAAATACCTTTGAATACATATACCAACAACTTTGAAGCTGGTTCCTTTGTCTTATATTCACATGATACAGATAGCGTATCAATTCTTGAGGTGGAAGAGCAATTAAACTTTGACAAAAGAAAAATGCGGATTATCCGCCCAAGCGTTATTGAAGAATTTGTTGAAAGATATAAAGAACTTATTCAATCTTAATCATGTCAAATCGAAATATACTCGAGCAGGGCACAAAAGAGGCTCTGTTACCTGAATCATTTAATCTGAAGGAAATCATTATTCGGAATCACTCTGGAGTCGAGCGTGATATTAAAGCAATTGTAGTCAAATTCTCCTTGACAGAGTCACTCTATTCGCACTCTGTTATAGCAAAGTTAAGCGTAAAGGATACTACAAACTTCTTCGAAAAATTTCCAATCACTGGTCAAGAGACTGTACAGATTAAGGTGGAAAGGAAGACAGCCTTTACAGACGACGAAGCGCCGGAAACGATCGACCTTATGTTCTTTGTTACGGAGTATCCAGTCTATGGACGAGCCGGCCAGCATACACAGGTGTATAGCTTCTCAGCGATCGCTCCTCATGCCTTTGGATCCTCTTTTCGTAAGATATCACGATCATATAATGGATTAACCTCAGAAGAGATTCGAAAGATCATTGTGAATGACTGTAAACTGCCTGAAGAAAATTACCGGCAGACCGGAGATCCTATTTCAACCTCTCAGGGACTGATTACGAGACAATCTCCTTTGAAAGCCGCGGCATGGTTCCTTTCAAAGACCTTCGACGAGGCACTTGCACCATTCTTTTTATTCCATACGATCTGGAATAAGGTACAACTCTCCTCATATACATCCCTTATAGAACAAGATCCCTACGAAACTTATATACACACTACAGGTTTCAGTCAAAATGCTCAAACAGAACAAGATTATATTGAAAGAAGTACACGGATACTTGAAATAGCGTCTGATCTGAATCTTGGTAAGGTATTTCAAGGGCAAGCAGGAGCATTTGCATCGAGTAATAACTCTCTTGATCTTACAAATAAGACATATACGAAATACGATTATGGTTATAATAAAGATCTCAAGAGTAAAAGCAATAGTCTAGAGAGTGGTACTGTACTGTCGCGTTTCTTTCAAACCGCCTCTACGGAGATAGATACTCTAGCAGATGCTCACAGTGAGTATATTAGTCTGAATAGAGGTGCATACGGTGATTCGCAGAAGAATATGAACGGTCTACGTACACAGACACAAGGTATCACTCGAGCATACCATGAGATACTCGAAACAACACAGCATGAGGTTATATTACACGGAGACATGGGTCTTAATCCTGGTCGTGTTATATATCTTAAGCTACAGAGAGCGATGGACCCACAGAATTTTAAAGACCTACTCGAAAAGAATCCACGAGATATATGGGACGAGCACTTATCAGGTAAATACTTAATTACCTCAGCGATACATACATTCGAAAATGGTAAATACTATACTAATGTTAAGGTGAAGCGAGACTCTTTCTCGATTGATATAGATAATATATAGACATGAATAGCGAAGACTTTATATACGGAAAAGGATTCCACTGGTTTACTGGTGTGATCGAAGATATATATGATCCAGAAGAAATGGGCCGGTATAAGGTTCGTTGTTTTGGTTACCATACTGACAATAAGGAACATATCTCTACAGAAGATTTGCCTTGGAGTCATGTTATGTTACCAATTACTTCAGCGAGTATGACTGGTATAGGGCAATCAGCGACTGGTATATTACAAGGAACATGGGTAGTAGGCTTCTTTCGTGATGGTTCTTCAGCGCAGGATCCCCTTATATTAGGTACACTGCCATCAAAAGCAACACAAGATCCTGACCGCGAGCGTGGCTTTAATGATCCAGATGGTATATATCCACGTTCTAATTATATAGGTTCAGAGCCTGATACACCAAGAGCAGCACGTAAACAGTATTCTGATTCACAGCCCTATATGGCAAAAGAGGACTTAAGGCAGGAAGAGATTGAAACAGCGACTCCACCGCGTGTTACTTCTATCTCTCCAGATAAAGACGATACCTATTATGAAAGATTAACCTGGGAGAATCGTAAGCTCAAAGAGATCATTGGTCCTGTCTATCCTGCGAATCATGTAACAGAGACTCAATCAGGACATATAATGGAAGTAGACGATACTTCTGATCTCGAGCGCTTATCGACGTTCCATACATCTGGTACTTACGAAGAGGTAATAGCTAACGGAGACAAGACCGTTACAGTCGTTGGTGATGAGTACGAGGTAACCTTCCGCAGTAAAAACATGTACGTAAAGGGTAACGTGAATTTAACTGTTGATGGTAATATGAAAACTCTTGTCAAGGGTAACTATCATCTCGAAGTCGAAGGAGATAAAACAGAATATGTCAAAGGTACACGTACAAGTAAGATTGGTCAGAACGAATTAATCGAAATCGACCAAGAGCGTAGTATTAATGTAGCAGAGAATTTCACGTCACGGATTGGCGGTAACGAAATAAGAGATGTAATCGTCGACAGTACTACTAACATTACCGGCCATTACAATATGAACATTATCCTCGACTCAAAAACGGTGGTTAACGGATCAACTGCACAAACCGCGATTGGAACCTTTACTGTAAACTCTGTAGGTAAGATGACCTTTGTATCGAACGAAGACTATAAGGTTGATACGAATGCAGCGATTGATGTTAACTCTAAAAATAATATTACGATAGCAGCGAATAAAACCGGAGGTGGCGGTGCTATTGATATGGATGGATCTCGAATTGACTTAAACTAATATGGCTATTAATTGTTCCAGTAATGCTCTCCTTGATACTCTGAATGCAAAGAAGGAGGCTTTGAATGCGAAGGTTGCCGAGTTATCTTCTTTAGGCGCGGCGGCTATGGCTGATCTTCAGGCAAAGGCAGATGAGATGAAAGATGCTCTGCTTGCCGCGATTCCGGTGCCTCCCGTAATTCCTAACTTCAAAAAAGAACTTGAGGAGTTACGTGATAAAGTGGGTGCAGAACTTGCAGAGGCGAAGGCAGCCTTTAAAGAAAGGTGGGGTGATTCTCTACCTGATATCGATATAGATGGTATGATGGAGAAGGTTGCGGCAGCGAAGAGTTTAGTCGATAACTTCGAAGAAGATCTTAACGATTTCGTGACCGGCGCTGTCAGTAATATTGCGGGTGCGGCAGGGGATGCGTTAAGTGATGTAGCAGGTGCAGTAGAAGATAAGTTCGATTTCTGTAAGGATGTACCTAATATCGAAGCGCCGGAAGTCAGTCCTGAAGGCAAAGTAGAAAAGGTGAAAGTCAAAGCCGCGGAGCCTACCGTAGCTGCAGATATTCCAAAGAAGGTAGAAGAAGTGGTGCCGACCGTAATCGAGAAAGAGAAGGAGCCTAGCGTGAGCCCTAAGGTCGATACATCTGCACAAGATCTACATCGCGCGCGAGAGTTTCGAGCTCGAGAATTAAATCATTATCGTAATAAATACTCAGAGCTACTTCGAGAAAAAGGATTCGAAGTACAACGAATTCTCAGACAGGGCGGAGGATCGAATGATACAGAATTTGCTGCCAGAGATAATGACGCAACTTCGTTTAAGAATAGCCGAGGATCAGTAGGGAAAGAAGCCACGAAAGCCGCGGCAAAAGGAATAAGTCTTATTGACTGGTACAACGCTGGTAAGATTAGAAGAAAAATGGCGAAGGGACTAGTCAAGAAATATCTTATTGCACACTCTGAAGAATTAAAGTATGACAAATATAACGATCAAATTATGGCGATTAATCACGCGGTTGCTTATGGTGCTTATATGCCGAATGGACTTGAAGGTGAAGCAAAAGAACGTGAAGCTTTCATGAATAAAAAAATAGTCATAGTCAAAGAAGAAGGTGATGCTCTTGTTGAAACAACTCCGGGCGGCCACGATGGAGTACTTACTGGTTATGTCGCAGTGATAGAAAAACATAAACAGATTATGGCTGATCTGCAAGCCTATAAAGCATAATCATTACCGGCCATTACAAATTGAGAAATACATTTCACATACCATACCTGCTCAAGTTCATCACTGCATATTCAAATTGTCTTCGAAATCTCGCGCGAGATTTTTCAGCTTTGAAACCATGAAAGTATTATAAATAGATTATATATGTCAAACATACTTTCAGACTATAATAAGGAAAGGTCTTCAAATGTTCTGAAAAGGAATCTTTATGCAGACTTGCCTTTAGGTGTTCAAATACATCCTAATCTGAAAGACGTAATTGCATTCAAAGATATCGATGCAGTAAAGCAAGCTGTCCGTAATCTTATTTTAACGAATCAAGGGGAGAGGCCGTTTCAACCTGAGATTGGATCAAACATTACTGCTTTGCTTTTTGAGCCTGCAGATACTTTTACCGCGGTTGCTATTCAAAAAGAAGCTCTTCGTGTTTTAAAGAAGTTCGAACCAAGAATAACAAATATTAACGTGCAGGTTTTTGATAACTCTGATAGGAACGCTTATCAGATTACGATATCATTTAAAATCATCTTTTCAGATACTCCCGAAGAAATTAACTTTTATTTAGAACGACTTAGATAGACATGAAACAACTTAACGTAACAGAACTCGATTTTGACAAGATTAAAAGCAATCTAAAGGATTACTTGAAAGAGCTTCCTGGCGGTGAATATCAAGACTGGGATTTTGAAGGCTCAGGTCTGAATCAATTACTTGATGTTCTGGCGTATAACACGCACTATAACGCTATCCTTGCGCATAACACCATGAACGAGTCTTTTATTGATTCGGCTCAGATACGCGGTAACGTTGTTTCACGTGCAAAGCTTCTTGGTTATGTTCCGCGGTCAGTTACTGCACCAAAGGCAACACTTTCAATTGCATTTCCGGGAGATATAAATGAAAGTAGAGATACTTATTCTATTACGTCTGGTCTTAAGTTTACAACGATTGTTGATGATGTAACATACACATTTATAACGATTGAAGATTACACCACACAGCTTGATACAGTAAGTGATTCATATGTTTTCCCCGCCGTTGAAATTTATCAAGGTCGGATTAAGCATAATAAGTACGTTGTAGATGAGGGGTCGATTAATCAGAATTTTGAGATTAACGATACAACGATCGATATCTCTCAATTGAGTGTTGATGTATATGATAATAGCAGGTCGAACGCGTTCCAGTCATACACAAGATTTGATCAAATAGGAGATGTTGGACCCGACTCAGCAGTTTACTTTATTCAAGAAAACTACGATAACCATTATGAGATTTCTTTTGGCGATAACGTTTTCGGCAAAAAACCCGATGCTTTAAATATTATTGATTTTAAATATTTGAGTACATTTGGTGCTGATGCAAATAACGCATCGATCTTTGAATGGGCTGGTGTTGGAGCTTCTCCATCGTCGATCTCAACGATTTCAAAGGCATCAGGCGGTACTTCTCGTGAAGGAGTTGAAAGTATTCGATTTAATGCACCACTTTCATTTATAGCACAAAACAGAACAGTGACTATCGATGATTATAAATCAATCATTGGTCAAAACATCACAGGTATTCAATCACTTTCTGTTTGGGGCGGACAAGACAATAATCCTCCAGAATTTGGAAAAGTCTTTATTAGTGCTAAGCCCGTTGAAGATGATTTTCTGAGTGTGCAGACAAAGGCTGATATCATGGATTTGCTAAAAACAAAAAGAGTAGTTGCGATTCTGCCAAAAATAGTTGATCCTACTTTTACACGATTATACTTTGATGTTTTGCTTAAGTACGATTCAAATCGTACGAGCTTATCTCAAGGGCAACTAGAAACAAAAGTGCGAGGAGCAATTGAAGAGTTTAACGCTGAAGAACTACAAAGGTTCGATGGTGTCTTTCGTTCTTCTCAACTGCTTTCTCTTATTGATAATAGTGACTTTTCAATTCTTAATTCAGTTATTCGAGTGTTTGTGTATAAAACACTTGACATCGTTTATGCTAATCTTACTCCAATGCAATTGAATTTTGATATGACTTTATACGGTGATGAAGATGAAGATGAATCTTTAATGACTTCTGACCCGTGGGAATTTGGTGGTGTAACATATCGTTTAGCAGATGAAAGAAAAACTGATGGATCAGCAGGAAGAAATGTGTATGCTTATCGTGAATCATCTGCTGGAGAGAGAATTAAAGTATATAAATCAATTGGCACGTTATTTCTCGAAGAAGGCCAACTTAGTTTAAACGCGCTTCCTGTTGAGCAAAACGAATCAATTAACATTTACGTTTCGCCTTCTTCAAATGATATTGTTTCAAAACGAAACAATCTGCTTTCAATTGATATTCAGAAAACATTTATAGGTGCTGAAGTTGATGCTATAGCGGTCGCTGGTTCTTCTGGAGCAATTGACTATAATACATTTAATCGACATCGCTAAGAATGTTGAAGGTAGCTATTAAAATTTATGTCATATCATTCTTCATCGGGCAGTAGTTCTTCTGGATCAAGTAGTTCTTCTGGATCAAGTAGTTCTTCTGGATCAAGTAGTTCTTCTGGATCAAGTAGTTCTTCTGGATCTTCGAGCAGTAGTTCATCACCCACTGTCTCTGGGGCAGTTTATTATTTACAAGGTGAAAGCAATAGCGGGAATACGTCCGGAACCGTGGGTTATTTTTATCCTCTTTATACCGATGAGTCATTGATTAGCGGAGCATATCATTCTCATACATTTACAGGATTGAACCAGGTATTTTATATGCCTTCAAATGAGATGAATCATGGAGTTGCAAACCCACCGTCATTCGCGTATTATGGTAACTTTACGTATCAAGAGTATGCAACCTATAGTGTTACTAATGACATAGTTTCATATACAAATATTTCAACTACACAATCTGCTATTGCAGTTGCGTCTGTCTCTGATTCTGTTGTTCCTCAAAACCTTGAAACAACTCGGACAAACACTCTTATACCCGAGCAGCTTATAGGTAAGGCACAAGGTCTTATTCATTTACTTAAAGATTATTACAATTATTTAAATGCAGAAGGCCTTCCTTCGTATGAAATAAATCTTATTCTCGATAATCACGACATTGATCGAGTTTCAGCAAAGTACATAGATAGTATTGGAAGAGAAATAGCGAAAAACGTGCCAAACTCAAAGGTGCTTGATCAAGTTTCTCTTTACAAAAAGATTGTTAAATTCTATTCAACTCGAGGATCAGAGGATAGCTTATACGCGTTTTTTCGTATTTTCTTTGATGAAGCTGTAACTGTAGTATATCCAAAGGAAAGACTATTTAAACTTTCTGATGGCGCGTGGAAACCCCGCGACGATAGTGAAGAATTTGAAATCATTGGTAATCTTTTATCCGGCGATTTAAAAACTGAAGATAATAATACTCTCTTTAACGTTAATGATGCACAAGGAAACAAATTAGGTACCGGTCAACTATCTAGTTTTGTTAATGTTGATGCATCTTTCGATTATGATAATATAGAAGAAGGTTTACAGATTGCTTTTGATAGTAAACAAAATGCTACAGACGCCACTTGGATATCGAATACTGATTATCCTTGGGTAGGGAATATTCGAGGAAGTGTTACATATAATGAAGAAATCTCCGAATTTGTTTTTCCTGGAGGAGACAATGATTATATTAATCTAGGCACAGTTGGAAATCAGTCTTCAGGGCTTGTTACAAATGACCACACCATAGTCGCAAGAGTAAAAAGAGAATCACGCGGTAGGCAATATCAAGGTATGTTTTCAGCTTCACAGATTTCGCAGGATCGTGCAGGTCATGAATTATACATAGATCGAGATACAGGTAAATTAGGTCGACAATTTGTTGATATCGATAATCCAATGATCGTAGCAGATGGAAGCAATATCCGTATTCGTAACTTTAAGTCGATGAACAATTGGCGAGGAAACTTAGGAAATACTGCATCCTCTGGAGAAACATATTATAAAAACACTGCATACGCTAGCGGCACTGGACTATATAACGGTAAACCGTTTTATGTAGATAACATTTATTACTTTGGCGCGACTTCGACATCGCTCGCAACACCATACACCACTTGGGACGAAAATACGGGATTCGGCACTGTAGAAAATTGGCCGGTTGCTAAAATATATTATGATGGGAATAAGTGGGTGTTTAAAGGCGCAGCAGTGTGGAATTTAATAACACAGACGTTTTCTTCTACAGGTGTAATTCTGTGTTATTCAGAAGACACCAGTGAAGATGTGTTCTCGGCAAATATTGAATGGTTTAACGAAAGTGGTTCGCCAACGGAGAACGCGTTTGTAAATACACCTGTAGAAATTGATGGCTCATCTGCAGCTATGAACTTTTCTTCACAAGCCACTATTCCAATCGATAACGAATACCACACTGTTGCTTTGACAGGAAAGCAGGCGCGTAAAGGAGGCTATATTAAAGTGTCAGTTGATGGTGGCGCTTGGGAAACTATTATTTCAGGTGACACTAGCGTGCATTTAGATGTTGATTCTAATACAAATATTCAAATTGGCAAAGGGTATAGTTATCCTTTTAAAGGATCTATGACGAATGTTCAGTATTATAATACTGTTCTTTCAGCAGCCGATGTTTTGCAATTACATAACTATTATATAGGTATAGCGTTAGACTTTTATCAAATAACATTTGAGAATAAAGATGGAAGTTATGTAAATGGATTAAAGTTGGTTGAAGCTGAAAAAGAAGCGTATACTTTAAACATATTATCAGGTCATGAAATTGATTCATTTATTGAATTTACGGGCCCCACATTAAATGAATCTGGAGTTGGACCAACTGTGCGTATAAAGGCTGAGTATACTCAATCAGTCGCAGTTGAAAAACAAAAGGTAAGATGGGGAGATTCTAGGTCTGATTTATTTTCATCGGGAAATAATGTTAGACACACCTATACGCCAAGAAATATTGGCACATATGAAAATCAACATAGTTTTGCTTCAGACATTAATCGATTGCATGATGGTGATTTTTGGCAGGAGTTTTCTTATGTTATTAATGTTGGTTTATCTTCTGATCAATGGGAAAACGAATATATTAGAATGGTGCACCCCGCTGGCCTGAAATTCTTCGCGGCCGTGCTTTATATACTTTCTCTAGAAAACAATTGGCTTGGCCCGAAAGTGCGGTTTGATGAAGTATTAAGACAATATAAGACAACGTTTGATAGTGCACGATACAAACAAACCTATAGAACTAAGGATCCTCTGATTGATCTTGATTGGATGGAAGGTTTGACACCACCATCTATCTTAGATGCAAGTGCTAACGCGCACCACATGCCACTCTTTCAGCCGGGTTGGTTAACTGGAGACTTAAGGTTCCTTGAAATGATTATTGAAGCTTTCGAATTTGGTCTTGGGCCCAATGATCCTTCATATCAAAGGATGGTACTATCGACACTTCATCTTCTTCATATAACAACAAAGGATAGGAATGCATTTGCTCGCGGAGACTATTTACAAAATCTTAAATTTTTCGATGTAAACGAAATTGGACCTTATTTAAACACTACGTTTGAAGAAGCGGTTTTCAATAATCAAAATATTTTTAATAACATAAGATCTATTATTGATATATCTCTTATAGACAATCTTCGCTTGAACACTGAAGATCTTAAAGATATAACAACTGAAGATAAGGATGCGACAGACCCGAATGGCGATGCATACTTAATAAAATAATAAATAAAATAAAATAATCGTATAAATATAACTATGGCTGAAATCAAAATATCGGAACTGAACGCGGTTCCATCAACTCCAACTGGCACTGAGCTATTGGCAATAGTACAATCAGATGGACAAAGCGGGCTGGATACGTATAAAGCAACAATAGATGATCTTAAACCTGCGCTTGAAGATAATCTAAGTACTGGTGCGCCATCGTGGACAACAGGCGGGGTGTTAAGAGCGGGCCACGATATTATTGCAGGATATGTTGATTCGGGTGCAAGCACTGATGGAGGAGGTACCATTGGTCTTACACTTAATGATGGTTACGGTGATGCTAATATCACATTTAATCATACAGGTGGTATTCCTGATAGAGCTGGCTCTTCTGCGAGAATTACATCTTCTGTTGACAGTAATCAAGAGCTATTAGATTTTCAATTAAAGGGAGGCACCACAACAGGTAGTGTTGCAACACTAACATCTGTACTTCAATTGCGTGACGATAAAATATCGCTACTTCAGCCTACTTTACTGAGTACAAATGGAAGCGCTACGACATCACTTGTAAATAAAGGATACATTGATAGTGCTGATAGTGCAGAAACCGCAGCGCGCACCGCTGCGGATTCCGCCAATCTTACAGCGGCCAAAAATCATGCTAATAGTCTCGTTGCTGCCGAGGCCGCGACTAGAAGTGCTGCTGACACTACACTAACCAATGATCTTAGTGATCTTACTGCAGAAGTAGAAGGAAAGATTGGTGAAACCGAGATCGATACTTTGGCTTTTACTTTTGCAAATAATACACTATCACTTAACACAATTCTGGAAGGACAGATTGGAACAGGTGCAGTAACGACAACTAAGATAGACGATTATAACATCACTGCTAATAAATTAGTAGGAACAGAGAGTATCCAAGCAAACGACTTCTTGATTTATGATTCAAACAGTGGAGGATTTCAAACTACTGCTTCAACTATAACACCGCACAAGCTATTTAGTAATAATCATACTGATGTAGACTCAAGCGTAACTCCTTCCTATGGCGATTCAATGTACTATAACGGTACGGAATGGACTACCGGAAACTTTGGCAATTACGGTGCTGACATGGAGTACATGCCAATTAGCGGGGCAAGTAATGCTACATTCACGAATCTTTTATGGTATGGCCTTGGTAATAGTTCTGCAAGAGATTGCCCAGATCACTATCACCGCTATTTTACTTGCGCAGATGCGACTGCAGACATCGACACTACATCTACTGGCAACGAAGCACGACAAAGCAATCCTCAGTCTGGTGTTTTCAATCCAGGCATTATGGAGCAAACGGTTGCAAATACGTTTAATTCAGATGAGTATAATACTTCACGA
>VMHT01028470.1_pt1 | contig 18357 bp, 21 predicted proteins | sample 4693611 | NCBI WGS metagenome assembly VMHT01 (sample SAMN12280063, study PRJNA550983) | marine metagenome | isolation source: seawater sampled from same location over 5 years 0.02-0.2 micron viral filtrate | place: USA: collected off the coast of southern California halfway between the port... ...
ATTAAACCATGTTGAATGTTCAGTTAGAAAAAAATACCGGTATTGCGATTTTAGAGCCTCACGGCGAGCTTTCAAAAGCGGATTTTGAGGCAGCGGCAAATAGTATTGACCCGTACCTGAAGCAACATCGTTTTCTTAACGGGATCATTATTCATGTACGGTTTTTTCCTGGTTGGGAGTCATTTTCCTCGCTGGTGACGCATTTGAAATTTGTCAAAGATCACCACCGACATGTATCCCGGGTTGCCTTTGTAACAGACTCTTCGAGTGCCGAATTCGCCCAGTCAATAGCAACCCATTTTGTCTCTGCAGAAATCAAAGGATTTGAATTTGATGAACTCGACGCTGCGAAAAAATGGATAATGAAAGAGGGAGCTTAGTCGCTCTGGGTAAGCGCTGAGAATGAACTGAAATACCTGATATAGTGTTTTTCTGCAATGGTGTAGCGCAGGGCATAGAGCGAACAAAAGAAACGGGGTGGAACAAACACACGCAATAGAGCCGGCCACCGAAACGCTGCTAGCAGGGGCTGCCCCTAATATAGACACAATTAACACGCTCCTGGCAGCCGATGGCGGCCGGTGGCAGAACCTCCCAATCTAAAGTGCTTGGCGCCATGGATAACCCCTTAGTAATCTGGTTTACTGGATTTTTAGTTTTGTGTAACAAAGCCCGGGCATGATATAGGGATAAGCTTCAGCTAAAAACGAGCTTGGGAATACCCGAATAACTATTCGTTTTAAAGGAGTAAAGTGTGAGTATTGTTGCCGACATATTTATCTGGCTGTTAGTTGATACTGCCTTTGGTTTTCTATTTTATGCAACTGGGGGCGCTATTCTGAAGGTGCTCACGTTTGGCCGTTACAAGATGAACCTTAAAAATTACGCAGCCTTTAAAGATGATAAGACCAACAAGGTGATGCCCACCATTATCGTGGGCGTTGGTTTTTATCTAGCCATACTAGCGCTTATTGCTCTTGCAAACCGTTAATATGGGTCAGCGGTTCTGGCTTCTTTTTATCCCTTTAAATGTATACTTATGAGAAAACGACTATGCATAAGTTAAAGATAGCTGCTTTAGCGCTGGTAATGGGCACCGTTGCTACCTCCTTACAGGCAAAAGATTATGCGGTGATAGCAGCGGACGATATCCGGTGGGGACTGCTTAACCCCCTTAGAGGAGAGGCCAGCCCCAAGGCTGCCGATTTATGGGGAGATCGAACTAAAAATAAAGCCACAGGTATGCTGGTGAAGTTTAATCAAGGGTTTTCCTCACCGCCGCATATTCACAACATTACTTACCGTGGCATCGTGATCGAAGGCCTTATGCATAATGATGATCCCGGTGCACACAAAATGTGGCTGCCAGTGGGCTCGTTCTGGACCCAACCGGCCGGTGAGAGCCATATCACCGCAGCGGATGGCCAAAGTAACACCATCTACCTTGAAATAGACAGCGGGCCATACCTGGTCCAGCCCCCGGAGAACGCATTTGATAATGGTGAGCGGCCAATTAATACAGCGGCCCGTAACCTGGTCTGGCTAGATGCTGAAGATGTCAGCAGGCTCAGCGAAAACAAAGTAAAACTAGCCTATTTGTGGGGCGCACCGGATGCCGCCAATGGCAGCTTTGTAAAGCTGCCGGCGGGTTTTAAAGGTTCTATAACCAACGACCAGGGCCTGAAAGCGGTGGTGATAACCGGAAAGGCTACTCACCAGTGGCAAAATAAGGATACGCCAGTCTTGCTATCTCCGGGTAGCTTCTTTAGCTCAGAAGGCGTGGGGGAACATCACGTTGAAGCCGAAGTAGAAACTATGCTTTATATCAACTCCACAAACAGATACTACATAAAGTAATCGGCGAAGGGATTTCGCACGGTTAATAAAGCGCGAAGTCCCGTTACCCATCTGCTGAGTCGTCCTGAAGCATTCTTCGGTACAAATACAAAAACCAAAGCAGTATTGATCCGGTTTGAATGTAATCGCTATAACTTAACAGCAACACAACCATGCAATGAATGTCACGCTAACAACCGTGGATAATAAATTGCGTTGGTGTACATCCATTGTGGCACTACCGGTAACTGTTTTACGGGGGACTCGCCGCGACCTTTACTTTCAGGAAAATAACATGGCCCATCCCCACGACGAAGCCGAGTGGTGTTTACTGCAAAATCAGTTTGAGAGCTACGAAAAGCATTCGCTTTACATCAAGCTCAGTAGCATTGTTTTGGTATTATTTGCAGCGGTATTTAATGTCAGCGCGATTCTTACCTCGTTGTTATTGGTAGTGTTATGGGTCCAGGATGCGATATGGAAAACCTTTCAATCGCGCATTGAGCCTCGCTTGATGAAAATTGAAAGCAATATAAGGGAAGAGGGTTCAGCCTTTGGATTTCAGTTTAATAGCGATTACCAGTCCACACAGACCCACGGGCTGTCAAAAATTCTGGAATATGCAAAACAGGCTGCACGCCCGACCATTGCCTTTCCTTACCTCGCATTGCTTGTTATTTTGGGAGCTTACGGGTTTATAGCCTGAGTCCCCCACAGCCGCGTTGTATAAAAACCGGCCCAAATTGCCTGTTACTGTAACCGGCGACAATACCGATGAAGGGGCGTTAACAGTGATTACAGGCTTTCACATATATTTCAGCGTCCCTCAAATACTGACATAGAAGTGGCCAAAACATTGGTGTATGATGCCAAAATCAACAATTCATAGGGAGTCAGTTTTGACACTTACGCCGCCCTAGGCATCCCCCTCTTGCTTCACCTCGCTCAATGTTATGAGCAATATTATCGCGTCCCTCGCGAGATTTACTGATACGTAATTTTCTACTCCTCATCTTGAGGAAAACATCTGGATAACTGTGCATGTTCGAACACGTAAAGCGAGATTGGCTCTCGAATATCCGTGGTGATGTGCTTGCGGGCATTGTGGTGGCGTTAGCTCTCATTCCCGAAGCCATTGCTTTTTCTATTATTGCTGGTGTCGATCCAAAAATAGGCTTGTACGCCTCTTTTTGTATCGCCGTCATTATTTCTTTTGTCGGTGGCAGACCGGGCATGATCTCGGCAGCGACCGGGGCCATGGCCTTGTTAATGGTGACCCTGGTTAAAGAGCATGGTCTAGAATATCTGCTGGCCGCCACCTTACTTACTGGCGTATTGCAGATTGCCGCAGGAATGTTGCGCCTGGGTGAGCTGATGCGGTTTGTTTCCCGCTCTGTAGTGACCGGCTTTGTAAATGCATTAGCCATATTAATATTTATGGCCCAGCTGCCGGAGCTGACTAATGTGACTTACCATGTGTATGTGATGACCGCTGCAGGACTGGGCATTATTTATCTGTTTCCCTACTTGCCGGTGATAGGCAAGACCATTCCCTCGCCATTGGTTTGTATCGTCACGCTCACTATCATTGCTATTGCTACCGGGCTGGATATACGCACGGTAGGGGATATGGGTGAGCTTCCCGACACCTTGCCGGTATTTTTATGGCCGGAAGTGCCGTTAAACCTGGAGACCCTGTCGATTATATTCCCTTATGCTGCCGGTCTGGCGGTGGTGGGTTTACTGGAATCGATGATGACGGCGACGATTGTTGACGACCTGACGGATACGTCCAGTGACAGAAACAAAGAATGTAAAGGCCAGGGTATAGCCAATATCGGCGCCGGGTTATTTGGTGGGATGGCCGGCTGTGCCATGATTGGTCAGTCCATCATTAATGTTAAATCTGGCGGTCGCGGCAGGCTGTCCAGTTTTGTGGCCGGGACATTCCTGCTATTTATGGTGCTGGTTCTGGATGAATGGCTACGGCAGATACCGATGGCGGCATTAGTGGCGGTGATGATAATGGTGGCAATAGGTACGTTTTCCTGGACCTCGGTAAGAGACCTGGGCAAGCATCCGCTTTCTTCTAATATTGTGATGATTAGTACCGTTGTGGTGGTGGTAGCCACGCACAACTTAGCCATTGGAGTAATGGTTGGGGTGCTGCTGGCAACTTTGTTTTTTGCTAACAAAATCGGCCGCTTTATGGCGGTGAAATCCCACTTTAACGACGCTGAGAAAACACGTACTTATCAGGTGGCAGGGCAGGTGTTCTTTGCCTCTGCAGAGCAGTTCATCGCAGCATTTGACTTTAAAGAAGCCGTAAACACGGTGGTGATTGATCTGACCCATGCGCATTTTTGGGATATCACCGCCGTAAACTCGCTGGATAAAGTCGTCATTAAGTTTCGGCGCGAAGGTGCTACGGTTAGCGTAGTGGGTATGAATGAAGCGACCGAGACGGTGGTCGATAAGTTTGGTGTTCACAATGACCCGGCCGAAGTCGATAAGCTGATGGGCGGGCATTAGGAGAAAAACTATGGATAAAATAATCACCTGTATTGATGGCTCGGTAATGACCTCGGCGGTGACTGAAGCTGGGAAGTGGGCCGCCAGAAAGCTCGACCGGCCATTGTGCTTTTTGCACACCATCGAAAAAACGCCCCAGCATGGAGCCGATGACTATACCGGCGCAATTGGGCTGGGGGCTCGTTCGTCGTTACTGGAAGAGATGACCCGGCTGGATGAACAAAAAAGTAAGCTTGCCCTGCAACTCAGTAACGAGTTACTTGAGTCTATGCTGGCTGACGCTCGTGCAGACGGCTTTGATACGGTGTCTTCTTTGCAGCGTCATGGCGATGTGGTAGAGGCGCTGATTGCACTGGAAAAGCAAACCCGGTTAGTGGTTATCGGGCGCAAGGGGGTCAGTCACGATAATGAATTTGAGGCCCTTGGCTCACATATCGAGACCTTGTTGCGAAAAGCATGTCAGCCGGTGCTGGTGGTGCCGCAATCCTTTACTCCACCGACCTCATTTATGATTGCTTATGATGGCCGTGAATCTGCGGATCGAGCATTACAAAAGGTATTAAATGGCGGTTTGTTACACGGTATAGATTGCCACCTGGTGGCGATAAAAAACAACGAAGCTGACCTTGAAGTAAAGCTCGAGCACGCCGCCGCGCAACTGACTGAACGCGGATTAAATGTGACTTCTGCATTTTTAGAAGGCAATATCAATGAACAGTTGGTGCAGTACCAACAAGAACACAACATCGGCCTGATGGTAATGGGCGCATTTGGGCACTCCCGCCTGCGCCAGCTTTTTGTTGGCAGTAATACATTGAAAATGCTTGAAAAAAGCGAGATCCCGCTGATCGTTCTACGGTAAACAGGAAAGTGCACATAAGAAACAAGCCTATAGCGCACAATCTGAGTAAACGCTAATAGCTTTTTGTTCTTTTTAGAAAGGATTTTCGGCGCCACCGGCGAGCCATTACTTAAATGGCGCGGCAAGGATGCCAATGAATAAAAACCTTTTTTACTCTGGCAGGGGCAGATAATAAGCCAGCTCGGCATGCAGGCTTACACCATTGCTATGATGTTTTGGCTAATGGCATCCTCTGGCTCGTCTGCGGCAATGAGTGTGATATTTGCTTTATCAACTCTGCCTCAAATAATCTTTGGCCCGGTAGCCGGTGTCATCGCAGACCGGCACTCCAACCGAAGGATTATTATAACGTGTGACCTTCTCAGGGGGAGCACCGTGCTGATGATGACTGGCGTTCTGTTTAGCGGCCTATTTAGCACTGTGCAAGTCGTAATGTTGTTTGGTTTAACAGCGTGCATAAATGGCGGATGCAAAGCGTTTTTCCAGCCTGCAATCGACGCATGGATCCCACAGTTAACACCCCCGCATAAACTCCCCAAGGTGATGGCTACGTTCGGCGCGACAACCCAGGCAAGCGTTGTATTGGGTCAAGCGTCTGCAGGTATGCTATTTACTATGCTGGGTGAACCCTGTTGCTGCTGGTAGACGCTGTTTCTTATTACCTGTCCGCTTTTTCGGACTTTTTTATTAAACAACAACCGAAAAACGAGGGCAGCAAGGCTACGCAGCTCACGGTATCAGTTCAAAACTATAAAGACGATTTGGTTACCGGGTGGCGATACCTGTCAGGCACTTCTGGTATGTTACCAGCCGCCTTGTCTCTTGCCTCGATTAATTTTTTTCTTGCGCCAGTGATGCTTCTATTGCCATTTTATGTTGCAGAACAAATCCTTGCTGGAGCCCAGTGGTATGGATTCCTGCTCGCAAGTCTGGCGTTGGGAAGCCTTCTTGGATACTCTTTTTCTCCCTACCTCAAAACGATCATCCGGAAACGTTCTGCACTGATGTTATTGGCGCTTCATTGTTTTGCTTTCAGTCTGCTGGTGTTTAGTCTGAGTAAGAATGCCTATGGTTCATTGCTTAGCTTTTTTACCGCGGGTATTTGCCTGGGGGTCTTTAATCTACAAGGCATTACCCTTTTTCAAACGGCTGTAGAACCTGCGATACGCGCCAGGGTACTTAGTTTTATCATGACGGTTTCAGCTATATTTTTACCATTGGGTTCTTTAGCCGGCGGCTTATGGGGGCAGCTGACCTCACAGGATACAGCCAGCATTTTTTGTACCCTGGCCTTGTGTCTGAGCGGTTTAACCATCGGCGTAGGCCTGAGCCGTAAAACCACAAACTTTCTTGATACCGAAGCGCTCACAGAGACTGACTGCTCAGACAGAATCAGGGAGAATGTCTAGGAGGTCGGGCAGGATGGTCAGATGACTACCACCTGGCCCTCACAACGGGTTTCGCAACAGATTGTTATACGGTTCATAGCCGGACTATTGGCGCGGTGCCACACCGCCAATGTAAACTTTGTGCTGACCGCCCTTTTTTATACATGCTGGTCGAACAGAATGGGGTTGCCGTCGGGGTCGATAACAGAGAAACTACCGGGACCCTGGTCGCTTTTTATCGATTGCTGAGCAATATCAATCCCCTGGGCTTCAAAACGCTTTAGTAGCTCACGGATATCACAAAACGATTCCAGCGCCTGACCCTGACTATCCCAGCCCGGGTTAAAGGTCATGATATTGTGTTCAAACATGCCCTGAAACAGCCCAATGGTGTGCTGCTGGTTTCTCAGTATCAACCAGTTCTGGGACGGTTCGCCGCCCACAACTTCAAACCCCAGTTTTTGATAAAAAAGTTTTGAAGCATCAAGGTTTTTCACCGCCAGGCTGATAGAAAACGCACCGAACTCCATGATCTTCTCCTTAGTTTAATATCTGTAAAAATACTAAGTTTAGACCAGGTGGCCGGGCACACAGGTTTTTAAGTTACTTTTTAATACGCTAAAAAACTAAGATTCTGCTACGGTGCTTTATGGCCGCTCAGCTTGGTTTAGAAAATAACCACATGGCCTGGCTAAATGAGCGCAGTGAATTCAGATGGATAAAAAGGTAAGCAGGTCAGCACATTTCATAACAGTTACCAACGCTTAGGTTGACGAGACCTGGTGGGCCGCTCATAAAAATCAAAGCTGTCTTGTTGGTAGTTTCAGGTTATAGTCAAACAAAGACAGGTGGGATCATGATATCAATTACGTTAAATCAGTTTGTACCGGCAGCGCCTGCTCAGGTGCACACTGTGTTGTTGCAGCACGAAAAGCTGGATCGGTTTTTTGATGCTGATTTTCATCTGGTCGCTTCCCAGCATCAGGGAGAACTGGAAGGGGGAGTGGGGTCGGTACGCGAAGTCCGTCTGTCCGGGGTGCGGTTTTGTGAGCAAATAACGCACACTGATGCCTCGCAAATCCGCTATAAAATAGTGGGCAAGGCGCCGGTAACTAATCACCAGGGGCATATTCAGCTAAACCCGGATGGGAAAAATTTAACCGGGACCCAGCTGCAGTACCATATACAGTTTTGTAGCCCCTGGTATTTGCCGGCGCCCCTGTTGAAGTATCTGGTGCATAAAGATACGGCGCGGGCATTATTGCGTCTGGCTGAGTATTTCGAAAAAAGGCAATCCCATGAGTGTTGAAGTTATTCTGCTGGCGTTAAGTCCGGTATTTTTATTGTTCGTGGTGGTCGAATTTTTCCTGTTCAAAAAATACTATGATGTCAAAGACAGTCTGGCCAACACGGTACTGGCTCTGCTACATCAAGGCGCGGATGCGCTGGCCCTGGTGGTGCTGATGCCGTTTTTTTACTGGCTGTATCAGTACCGAGTGTTTGATATTGAGTTGTCGGCCCTTACGATTTTTGCTGCTTTTGTATTACAGGATTTTCTGTACTACTGGTTCCACCGGGCATCCCATCATGTTCACTGGCTATGGGCGGCACATGTGGTCCACCATAGTTCTCAAAAGATGAATTTCACCACGGCGTTTCGACAAAGCCTGATGTATCCGGTAGCAGGTATGTGGCTATTCTGGATGCCGATGCTGTTGGTCGGGTTTTCACCGGTAGTGGTGGTGAGCGTAGTGGCATTGAATCTGGCTTATCAATTCTTTGTCCACACCCAGGCGGTGAATAAATTAGGGTTTCTGGAACATATCTTCAACACCCCTTCAAATCATCGTGTACACCACGCCATAAATAGCAATTATCTGGACAAGAACTTTGGCGGGGTTTTGATGATTTGGGACAAGCTGTTTGGCACCTATACCTCAGAGCAGAATCATGATCCCTGTAAGTTTGGCATCGTGGGGCAGATTCACAGCAATAACCCGCTGGTCATCACCTTTCATCAGTGGTGGCATTTGCTGGTGAGTCTGATTCATGCGAAGGATAGCCGAACGCGGGTTAAAGTCTTGCTGGGCTATCCTACCAGTTCGAACCAGGACAGGATTGTAGATGAGTCTAAAAACGACCCCTTAGTCCCTATTGCTAAGCGATAGCCAGACGTATCACCACAAGCGGTCAGGAATAACCGGCTTCTCCTGACCGACACCTCTATAGCCAACATATTCTAACCGAGACATTATATCCAGGCGGGGTATACCTGAACCCGATGGCAACAAAGTTGGGGTACGCTACCTACTGACGACCTGCCCGGCGGTCGCGTACACGGTTCTTTTACAAACAAGGCAATATTACATTGCCTGATGCGGGCCAAACAATTCGTAATGAATACGTTCATCTGCCACGCCCAGCTCAAGCAACTGCTGTTTAACAAACAACATAAATGGCATAGGGCCACACAAATAAAACTCGCCTTCACCCAGCGGCAATTTGTCTTGTATCAATGCTAAGCGCATTCGACCTTCAAACTCATTTTCATTAAGGTAACCGGCCTGCTCGTACCAGGTGTAAGTGGTCAGATTCAATTTGTCCTGTTGTGAATCAACATGAGCTTTAAATGAATGCTGCGCCTCATTGGCGCAGGCGTGCAGATACGTAATCGGTTGTTGGGTACTTTGAGCGACGAGGGTGTCGAGCATAGCCTGCATTGGTGTTAAGCCCACACCCGCGGATACCAGAACAACCGGGGAATTAACCGGACGCAGATAAAAATCTCCGGCAGGCGGCATAAGCTCAACCTCATCGCCTACTGCCATATGGGTGTGCAGGTAATTCGACATAACTCCGGCTGTGGCATCATTGCCCTCACGCTTCACACTGATGCGGTAGGTTTTACCATTAGGCACGGTCGACAACGAATACTGGCGGATCTCTTCAAATTCGGCCTCTTTAGGGTGAACTTTGATACCCAGATATTGCCCCGGTTGATAGTCGATAACCGGCTCGCCATCCAGCGGCTCAAAAACAAAGCTGGTTACCAGTTCAGACTCCGGCTGTTTGGCGGCAATGCGAAACTTTCGGAAGTTCTGCCATCCGCCATTTTCATTAGCGCGAGCCTGATAAAGCTCCTTTTCTACTTTAATAAAGATGTCCGCCAGCTGTGCGTACGCCGCCACCCAGGCATCTTCTACTTCAGGGGTAAATGCATCGGGAGCTAATTCACGCAAGGTTTCAATCAGATGGTGACCCACCACCTCATACTGAGCTGGCTGAATATTGAAGCTGGTATGCTTGTGAGCAATACGCATTACCGTATCGGTAAGCACCTCCAGGTTATCGATGTGGGTGGCATAAGCTGCAATAGCATCGAACAGGGCCGCAGGCTGACGCCCCGACTTCTGGTGCGCCATATTAAACACATTTTGCAGCTCGGGATTATGGGTAAATAGTCGCTTATAAAAATGATCAGTAATTTGAGTGCCGGCTTCCGACAATAGCGGTATTGTTGCTTTAACGGTGTCAATTTGGGTTGTGGATAACATAGCTTTTTTACTCTGATATCATAGTGAAAGAACTTTTATATCTAGGGTAAAGCGATTGTCGTGCCAATTAATAAATCGAATAAAAACATTAACATAAAAGTGAGCGCAGGAGGTTGAGTCGAAATGACACGCTGATTATAGTGTTAAAATGAAATAAAAGAGTCATAATGACCCATCCTTAGCCGTATGATAATTAAGTCTGATGAACAGAATATCCAGTAACGCCTTGATAAATTTTTCATTGGCTCTTGCCAGTGCGGTCACTGAACCGGATCCGTTTGATAAGGTGGTGACCGCAGTATGCGCAACCATTAATTGCGATGCGGTCGCGCTGATGCGGGCAGAGCACGCAACGCTAACACCGGTGGCTCAGCGCGGACTCAGCGCCGATATGATGGGCCGTCGGTTTGAGCTAACCGAGCACCCTCGGCTAAAGGCTATATGCGATAGCCGCGCGGTGGTATGTTTTGCCGCCGATTCACCCTTACCCGATCCCTATGATGGAATGATTCTGGGGCATGAACACGATATTACCGTACATTCCTGTATGGGCATGGCATTGTACAAAGAAAAACAATTACTTGGCGTGCTGACGCTGGATAGTGTTGAGCCTCACCAGTTTGATGCTATCGATTATCCGGCACTGAACATCATTGCCAGCCTGATTGCGGATTTGCTTTACACCAAAAGCCAGCTTGAGCGACTTGAGCATAAATCATTACACGCCCAGCATGTTCTGCAGGCCATGAGCGAGCAGGTCAGCGATGTGCATCATAACACTGAGATGATTGGCAAAAGCAAAGCGATGCAGTCGCTTCGAAAAGCTATCAGACTAGCCGCACCGTCAGATTTAGCAATCCTTATTGAAGGTGAAAGCGGTGTAGGTAAAGAGCTGGTAGCCCGGGAATTACATTTTCAGTCAGCCCGTAAACAGCAGCCTTTGGTGTATGTGAACTGTGCTGCTATAGCCCGGCATCTTATCGAAAGTGAGCTGTTCGGACATGTAAAAGGTGCCTTCACCAGTGCCGTTCGGGATCGCGAAGGTAAGTTCTTACTAGCCGATGGCGGAACCTTATTTTTAGATGAAATCGGTGAGTTACCGCTGGAGGTTCAGGGCACCCTTTTACGAGCCATTCAGAATCAGGAAATTCAGGTGGTGGGCAAAGATATACCCCGAAAAGTAAATGTACGCATTATTGCCGCCACTAATCGTAGCCTGGATGACGAGGTGAATGCCGGACGGTTTCGTAATGATTTGTACCATCGTCTCAGTGCGTTTCCTATTCCTGTGCCCCCGCTAACCCAACGAACAAGCGATATTCCGTTACTGGCAGGCTTTTTTGCTGAAACCGTTCGACGTAAACTGGGTTTGCAACAACTGACTTTGTCTCAGGCCACCATGCAGTATTTAACACACTACAGCTGGCCTGGAAATATTCGGGAGCTGGAACATGTGATTTCCCGCGCTGCGCTTTATGCAAAAGAAGAAACTTCTAATGGTATAACCACTATTACTCCAGAGCACCTTACCGGTTTATCCGCTCCTATGGCTACACACGATAATACCCGGGCGTCCGCTTCTCAACAGCAGAATACTTTGCAATTACGGTCTGGCGAATCGTCTTCAGCCCTGTTGTCTGACATGCCTGTTGATTTACGCGAGCGCACCGCAAAGTTTCAAAGTGACCTGATTTATCAGGCACTTCAGTTATCGCAAGGTAGCTGGACAAAGGCGGCCACAATGTTGTCTATGGACCGGGCTAATCTGGCTCGACTGGCAAAAAGGTTGGGAGTTACGGTAGAAAAAAGCGTGACTCGCTAAACATTGTGAGGGCAGCGTAACTTATTGACATACGTTTTTTCACATGTGATAGTTATCATATACGAAAAAACAAATATGAAACAATCTTGGTATTGTTACAGGAGTCTGTATGTCTTTATCCCATGAGCTCCCCCAGCTCGATGAGTCTCAGTTTGAAGTGCCCGAGGTTAGCAACTTTGCAGTGAATAACGCCGGTCACAAACCCCGTATACTGTTGCTTTTCGGCTCTTTACGAAAGCGTTCGTTCAGCCGCCTGGTGGTTGAAGAAAGCGCGCGCCTGCTCAACGCCATGGGCGCCGAGGCTAAGATTTTTGACCCCCACGGTCTGCCGCAAACCGACACCGAAGATGAAAATCATCCTAAGGTAAAAGAACTGCGGGAGCTGATGATGTGGTCAGAAGGGCAGGTGTGGTGTTCGCCTGAACGTCACGGTTCCATGACCTCGATTTTTAAGAGTCAGCTGGATTGGGTGCCGCTTAATTTAGGTGGGGTGCGGCCTACTCAGGGCAAAACCTTGGCGGTGATGCAGGTCTGCGGCGGCTCGCAATCGTTTAATACCGTAAATCAGTTGCGTATTTTAGGGCGGTGGATGCGCATGTTTACCATCCCTAATCAGTCTTCGGTACCCAAAGCATTTTTAGAGTTTGATGACGAAGGCCGGATGAAACCTTCATCTTTTTACAATCGCATTGTGGATGTGATGGAGGAACTGATGAAATTTACGTTGTTGCTGCGCGACAATAAAGATCATCTGACTGACCGTTATTCAGAGCGGGTGGAAAGCGCCGAAGAGGTAAGCAAGCGGGTGAATCAGCGCAGCCTTTAAGATGCTTCGGTACAGTAAAGCTGGTACAAGGTAGCGATGATGGTTTTTACCTCATCGCTGGCCAAAGAATAATAAATGGTCTGCGCATCGCGCCGGGTGGTTACCAGCTCGTCTTTACGCAGCACGCTGAGCTGCTGGGACAAACTGGACTGGGGTAACTGTAACACCTCGTTCAGTTGCCCCACCGATTGTTCACCGTTATTAAGCAGGCACAGCAGCATGAGCCGGTGACGATTGGCCATCGCCCGTAATAGCCGGGCAGCAGTATCGGCATTGGCGGCCATCTCTTCCGGACTCATAGATCTTCCTTACCTTATTTTTTCTGATACATAGTGGCGCCTATCATACCAAGCAACATGGTCAGGATGAATACATAAATTGCCGGCTGTCCACCGCTCAGGTTAGCCAGTCCGGGCCCCGGGCAGATACCACTCAGTCCCCAGCCAAGACCAAATAATACCGCGCCTGTGATAAGGGGTTTATCCACCTGCCTGGTTTCCGGGAGCTGACACGGTTCATTAAATACAGTGCGACCCCGTGGCTTTATATAAAATTGATATATGGGCATATATATCGCCAGGGCCCCGGCCATCACAAACGCTAGTGTTGGGTCCCAGGCACCAAAGATATCCAGGAAACCCAATACCCGGGCGGGGTCGGTCATCATCGAAATCGTCAGCCCGGCTCCGAATAAAAAGCCAGCCAGTAAGGCGGTCAATATAAAACGCATGATGCTATCCTTCTACACTAGGTGGCGAACAACGGATACGGTGAGCACAGCGGTGCCCATAAATATCAGCGTGGCGAATAAAGAACGTAGTGACCAGCGGGATAACCCGCAAATACCATGGCCGCTGGTACAACCGGAACCAATTCGGGTGCCGATCCCAACCAGTAAGCCAGCTACCGCCATCATCGGTAAGCTGGCCGGAATACTTTGGGGTAGCTTAAAACCCGCCAGCGCAGTCACTAACGGCGCGGCGATCAGTCCGACCAGAAACGCCCAGCGCCAGGCCGATTGCTTAAGCTGGGTCAGCGCCGAGGCGGTTATACCAGAAATACCGGCAATGCGACCGTTAAACAGCATCAGCACAATGGCACCGACACCAATTAACATACCGCCGGCAAAACCCTGAATCCAATCACTGGGTAACATAACTGTCCTCATCTACTATCAGTGGAATTTTAATAAAACGCTGGCCGCCGGCTTCTTTTTCAGGCAGCAGCGCTCCCCATAGATTAACCTGTAAGGCCGGATATAGTAACCGCGGAACATTCAGCGTAGCATCACGTTGGGTGCGAAGTTCGACAAACCTGGCTTCAGAGATACTTGTATTTGCATGAATGTTGTTATTACGGCTCCTCTCCACCGGCGTGTTTAACTGTACCTGTCGGTGTTTGGGCGGGTAATCATGACAAACCCAGATGAGCGTGGCCTCGGGCAAGGCATGAATTTTCTGAATACTCTGATAAAGCTGGTGCGCATCACCGCCTGGAAAATCGCATCGTGCGGTACCCACATCAGGCATAAATAATGTGTCTCCCACAAAAATATTACCCTCAATCAGATAACTGACGCTATCGGGCGTATGCCCTGGTGTGGCCATTACCGTCAGGGTATGCTCGCCCAGCATTAAGGTGTCACCGTCATTGACCAGAATATCATACAGCTGGGTCTGGTCTTCGGTCACAGGCTTATTAAAGCGCTTTGAAAACTGTTGCTGAACTTCGCCAATCCCTTCGCTTATGACCGTACGAGCCTGACTATGCTGACGTAAGTATGCTGCGGCGCTGAGATGGTCAGCATGGGCATGGGTTTCGCAAATATAGCTAAGCTGCAGGTTCTGCGTCTTGATAAAGTCAAGTTGCTGATTAGCCAGATCAAATTCAAGCCGGCCGCTGGCAACATCAAAATTCAGCACGGCATCAACAATGAGGGCGTCCCGGCTGGTGTCATCGTACACCACATAGCTACCGGTACCGGTATTTGTGTCATAGAAAGGTTCGACCTTAATCATCTTTGTACTCTTTTTCCATTAGATGGCTGTTATTATGCTAGCATAGATCGTATATTGTGAATATACGAAATAGTAAATGACTAAACAATGAGTGAAATTTTATGCTGGGGATGATTATTGTAAGCGCGCTGCTAATTGGTGCCACCCTGGGAATACTGGGGGCCGGCGGCGCTATTTTGACCATGCCCGCGTTGTTGTTTTTTACCGCTATGGATGAAAAAACCGCTGTCGCACACTCGCTGGTTATTGTTGGCGTGATTGCGCTCGCCGGGTGGATGCTAAACAGTGTGCGTAATCCGGGTAACTTCAGCTGGCGTTTGTTTGGCATTTTTGCGCTAACCAGTTTGCCCGGCGCAGCGGTTGGGGCCATCGCCGGCGCCAGCCTCCCGGGGGGTGTGCAACTGACTCTGCTGGTTATGATCATGTTTTTCAGTGCCTATAAAATATTAGGCAAAAAACAGCATCAGGCGACTCGGGAATCCAGACTCCCCGTGTTGTTACCCGCTGGTTTTGGTACCGGTGCTATTACCGGGCTGGTGGGTGTGGGCGGCGGATTTTTAATGGTGCCAGCCTTGCATTTGCTGGCGGGACTCCCGCTTAAAAACGCCACGGTGACCAGTCTGGGCTTGATTGTATTAAACACCGCTGCCGCAATTTTAGCACTGACCGTCAGTCAGGAGTGGATTGAGTGGGACTTACCGGTACTTATTATTATGGCGGCCGGCGGGGTAGCAGGCACGTTAGCTGCCGTGCTGGTGAGTCATAAAATCAGTGCTACCCGCTTACAACAAGGCTTTGCAATGTGCCTTATTGTCATCGCGTCAGTGCTGGTGGGCACCCGCTTACTGGCAGCTTAACTCAGGGAAACCAGGACTTATGTTATCTTTTACGCATTACCTTACAGATATCAAAAAGCAAATCGATGAGCTTAGCGTGCAGCAGGTGCTTGACCGCCAACCCGGTATACCGCTACTGATTGACATCCGGGAGCCCGAGGAGTGGCAAGCCGGGATCCTGCCCGGTGCCATATGTTGCGCCAGAGGGATACTGGAAAGCCGTATCGAAACCCTGCTCAGCGATACTCCATCATCAGATCCTGAGGTTATTTTGTATTGCCGCTCAGGGGCCCGCTCGGCGCTGGCGGCCTATTCGCTGGTGCAAATGCAGTTTTCCCGGGTGTATTCCATGGCCGGCGGCATTACTGCCTGGCAAGAGCAGGGCTTCCCACTAAACGAACAGTCACCGGCACAGCGGGTGAAATGAGGCATGGGTAAGTTCTGCCAGCGTGTCGGGTGACAATGAGACCTCCACCCCGCGTTTACCCGCACTTATCAATATGGTCTCCCATAGCCTGGCCTGCTCATCGATAACGACCCTGAGGGATTTTTTTAAGCCCAGCGGGCTGACGCCCCCGGGTAAGTACCCGGTGGTTCGGGGCACCTCGGTTAATTTCGCCAGACAGACCTTACGCTCGCCAATGATTTGCGCCAGTTTTTTTAAATCCAGCTGCCCGGACACCGGCACCAGGGCTATCACAAACCCACGAGCTTCAAGCCTGACCAGTAAGGTCTTAAATACCCGCCGCTGCTCTACCCCCAATTGCTGCGCTGCCTCACGGCCATAGTCCCCGGCTCCGGCGGTATGCTTAAACTGATGAAGATCGTACCGAACGCCGCTCTGGTTAAGAACGTTAATCGCCGGGGTCATAACATAATGCCATAGGATAAGTACCTGTCGGGTGATAGCTCGGCCTCACCCTTATTGGGCGGGCTCCAGCATCAGCGTATAGCGAACCGGCCCGGGCAGCAGGGGCGTACTTTTATGCTCAGCATAGTCATTAAACCCCACCCGATAAAACTGTGACAACGGATGCCCCGACTGCGCACCGGGAAGGGTTAACACCGCCTCAGCCAAGCGACCAGGCTGTACAAAAAGCCGCTGGGAGGCGCCAAATTCCGGCTGCTGTACCGCCGGCATATAACTGTCGCCATAGCCGGCTATGGCCGGCCGGTTAAGATAGTCACCGACCAGCGGCACATTTGCTGCAAACGGGTGTTTCACAGTTAAAGCATTGACCGAGCCCCAGTTTAGTTCGGCCAATGACTGGGTTTGCATCTGGGTATTCAGGTTCGAGCGGGTTTCCTGCCAGGCTGACAATAAAAACTCTGACCAGGTTTTGTAACCGGCGGGAAGCCAGCTGTCGGGTTGCTCATTTAAAAGTTGCCAGACCGCTGTTTCAGTCTGCCGTAGTAAGCCATTGGGACGGTAATCCTCCTTGGCCAGTCTGGTCATTACCGGTGAGAGCAGGGCATTGACCACATGGCGTCTGTAACGCTGTACCAGGGTATAACCCACCGAGTCAGGACACGCACATTGCTGCCAGTTTGCCAGTGCTTCCAGTTCGGCCAGGTACTGCTGGGATTGCTGTTGAAGGGTCCGGGTCAGCAGCTGGTGCCAGGGTTTTAAAAATAACGCTTCGTTGTCCAGCTGAATCTGATAAAAGTCTTCTTCACTAAAGGTGTCTTTGGCCATCAGGCGCTGCTTTATTTGCAGCGCACGGGCGCCCAGCGCATACCCGCCGTCACCAAAGCGCTGCAATTGGTCGGTGGAAATAACCCGGGCATTAGCGGTCCATAAACGCTGACTTGCAGGGTTTTTAACCAACGGCAAATCGGCGGCCGGGGTGTTGTTTTGCCACTGCGCTGAAAATTCCGCGGCCGGGATCGCAGTGGCGGTGGGGGCAGGCCGGCCGGTTACGGCCCCGGCGGGTGTCCAGGCGATAGCACCGGTGGTATCTACTACCAGCATGTTTTGTACAGGCATACGAATGTTGTGGGCCACACTGAGCGCTTCGTCAGTAGACTGCACCACATCTAAATTCATGATATCCAGGGTCACCGCATACGGCTGATGAGCCACCCATTTAAGCGCGTATTGCCGACCGTCAAGCTCGCGCACCGGGCCGTAGTCGCTCATAGTGATGGGGAATTGTACCGGCTCACCGGTGGTGGCCAGGGTTTCGTTAACCTGCCATGTCCGGGCATCTTCGGGTAACGCTACCCAGTCGACATTATCAAGATTAGCATTGGTAAACCCCCAGGCTACAGCACCATTGGTACCCACCACGATGCCGGGCAAACCGGGTAAACTGACCCCGGTCACCTGCACCTGCTGATTATCACGGGTGTAATTAAGCTGCGCCCGGTACCAGATAATCGGTACCCGTAGCCCCAGGTGCATGTCGTTGGCCAGCATACCCTGGCCCGAGGTGGTTAACTGTCCCGACACGGCCCAGTTATTGCTGCCAATATCCGGCGGCGGCAATCCTTGCCAGCGAGCGGTGGTTTGGGCGTCCAGCGCTGGTATACCGCCGGTGTAAGGCGGCAGGGTTGACCCTTGCAGGGCCGCCTGATACTCGGAGCTTTGCTGTAAAAAGCGCAGCATATCCTCACCAAAAGAGCGCCGCACTCCGGTGCGCGCCAGATCCAGCTCGACCTGTCCCAACTGTAAATCCATATA
>VMHT01028476.1_pt1 | contig 18357 bp, 23 predicted proteins | sample 4693611 | NCBI WGS metagenome assembly VMHT01 (sample SAMN12280063, study PRJNA550983) | marine metagenome | isolation source: seawater sampled from same location over 5 years 0.02-0.2 micron viral filtrate | place: USA: collected off the coast of southern California halfway between the port... ...
AGCGTTTTGGATGGCGACATACCATCTCCTTTGGCATTCTTCCTTGTAGTCATCGTAAATCTTCTTCTCAAAGGCGGGAAGCTTTTGGATTGTTTTGAGTGAAAGTTCATCGTAGTAGACGAATCCACGTTGAGCACGGATAATCTCCTCATCGGTTCCAATTTTCAACACAATTGTCCGAAGACCGTTTTCCATCAGGTTTTTCCAGGTCCAGCCGCTTGTCGGTCCATTCACGGCGGCGGTGCTTAGGTAACCAACGAGTTCCCCAGCCTCACCACCAGGAGCCCATCTGACGTTATTTTCACACCACAGCTTGATAGCCTGAGTCTTTCGAAATGCAGTCATACGCTTGATAGGGGTCCAAGTACGCCTCGCTTCCTTTTCGCACTCCATGAGAACCTTGTACTCCTCGTGCATCTTCTTCACACACTCCAAAATCTCATCTTTGATCTTCTGGATTTCTCGCTCTCGCCCCAGGTGTAGTTCATCTTCGGTAAGAGGCTCATACTCGCTGTCACTCTCAGTGTCACTCTCAGTGTCACTGTAGTAGAAGGTGTCATCGTGGATGCTCTTGTTGCCATTCATATGTTCATGAACGCGTTTCATTTGGTCAGCCATCTTCAGATACATTCCGTCAGGGATCTGACTGGATATTTCGTCGATGTATGCCATGAGGTTACGTAAGTCTTCCATGTTGGTTGATTGTTTTTTATTGAAAAATATAAATTCTAGGCTTCACTTAGGTATGGAACACATAAGAACGATCATGGAGATTATGGATGACGATGAGATGTTCCCCACGAGGAATGAGTGGGCATATATAAAGATATCAAATGAACTCAAGAAATTACACTTTAAATTAAAAGAACTCTCAAAACGGAGAGATGTCTATACACCAGCTATGATAGATCCTTCCGCGCGTATGGAAACACGCTCTTCAGCTAGAGTGGACCCTTCAGCTCCACCACGAGTAATTCGAGATGCTTGGCGAGACCTCAACAGTTTACGTGTCAGGCCCAGACGTTAGAGTGACTTCAACAACAGTGGTACCATCCTCTACGTGTTGGTGCATAGCCTGCCTCGGTGGGGGGTAATAAAACCCAGGTTCAACTGGCCCGTCGTGATCCGTTGCCGCCCAATCCTCGTGTAATTCCTGTAAAAACTGATTCAATCCTGGATACATAACCTCTTCATCAAGTTCTCTCCATCGATGACGAATTTGCTCTCGTTCTCGTTGGGCAGCAGTATCAGGATCAGATGGCAACGAATCATTCATCCATTCTCGTGGCTGCCCATCTGACATGGGTACAGTGGGTCGATATACAGGCCCGGAGATTAGAAAATCCCGCGACGGTCGTTCCCCCATCCAAAGAGGTTGATTTTGATCGAGGAGAAATGAAGGTGGGTTGACTCTGTCTCTCAATTGTTTAATAGTGTCGCACAACTCCAGGTAATCCCCCTCCGGGATCCTGTCTGAGTTCTTGTCGACAAGTGCCAATATTTTATGGAAGAGATCCATTGTTTCATGATTATCCCATCATCATCGCATGACTTAGGTTTTTAAAAGACTTGGAGCTTTTTTTTACACTTTTTTCAATTTTTTCAAACTCCTCAATCAAACCATGAATATCATCACCACGATATTTAGCCTGTCTGACTTTTACAACAAAATAAGCCATCTTTTCAAAAACTTGTACATCATCTGTTCTTTCTACGAAGGATAATAACCGTTTACACTTCGTAAGGAGAATTTCCAAATCTTGCTGTCTTTCTTGTTGATAATTTCTTTCGGCTTCGATTTCAATGTATCGTTTTTCACCACAATCATTTACAGCTTCGATAAGTTTACCAACCGTACCTTTTTCTGTTAGGGAAACAGGTTTCGGGGTAAAGAAATCTGCGATCGAGTGTAAGAAACCGAACGGCATTTTTTAGGAGCTGGGGGTGGTTCGATGGGTTTGGTGCAGTGAAGTACCTCTTCCCAGATTTTGCGCTGGACGTCCGGGCACAGAGGAGATGTAGCCTGCAGGAATGCAATTCTCAGATCGTCAGTCGCCAATCCAGGAATTCCAAGTGGAACACTCGAATGAACGAACAGTTCGTTGATAGGGAGAACGTAATCAGTCATTGTTAATTTTCGTTATATTTTACTCCGACTTAGGTTCCTCATCACAATTTTCATCACAGTCCTTCTCGTCGGTATGTTCACAAGGATGAGTGCAAAAATTTCTTTCAATCGAAATTTTCTCGAGTTCAACATCCAACCATACACGATACGGGGCATCCCAAACAGCCATCTTAACCCATTTGTAGGTATTCGCGATGTAATGAGGTCCCATGGATGTCAGGTTCTGGATAAAAGCCTGAAGATAAATCATTTTCTATTAACTTTAGTTTCCATTTTTTTATACTCGTTAAAAACTCGGATTGAATCTACGATCGTGACCGCAGCGAGAGTACCAGTAAAAGCAATTGCCTTGGTCGCAATTGAAATAGCCATAATATAATCTTTATTGATATTAGAAATGTCGCTTGACGACGTACCTAAAAAGGTTCAGTACATTGTCCTGGATTCCAACTTTGTGAATGGTACAAATAATACATTTTCATTAGACCTCACACTCAAATCCAATACACACGTTGAAGATATGAGTAGGGTACTGGGAATCAAGATGGTAGACTTTTACATCACACAAGTTGGTGAAGCAAACCCCAATAGTGACGATCATCCCAGTAATATAGCTAAGTTTGTAGATATCGTTTGTCCAGAGATTCCAAAAGTTGCTCAAATATTAGATGAACGACACGGACAAATTCTAGCAAGAGTTCCCCTGGAAAGACATTTTAATCATTCATCACACACAGTTCTCCGTGATAAACAATGGAAACGTTTCCAACAAAACACAAATTACTTCAATCCTATATCTATCAAAAAATTAAACTTCAACATCTATGAACAACAAGATGATGGAGATTATGTGACTCTTCAACCAGATTCGAAATGGTATATGATCCTTGAGATTACCACAGTAAATGTAAAGGAGAAACCAAAGGACAGAGAACTTCAAATCCTGAGGGCACTCGAAAAATTATTACAGAAAATTGATAGACTGAATCATAATGTTGAAAGGCTTCCCGACAAACCCCCAGAGGAAAACCCTAAAAAATATTCATTTGGTTTACTAGTCGCCGTTTTGGCTTCAATTTTAGGTGGGTTTATATGGTGGGTCAATAAATCTTCTGCGTAAAAAGTATGGGAGGTAAAAGAGGCCGCAACAATCTAAAAATTTCACTTTCATCATCATATGAAGACAGTGAACTCTACTTCAATGAAGAGATGGAATTGGGGGAAGTACATCCAAACATAACACCAAAAAATGACCATCAAAAGGAGTACAACCGGGTACTTTACAGTATGAGTAAACCAATGGTGTTCGCGGTAGGACCCGCAGGTACGGGTAAAACCATGTTAGCGTGCTATGCAGCTATATCTGGTTATAACGATAAATCCTACAAGAAAATCATTTTAACCCGACCAGTTGTATCTGTTGAAGAAGATATAGGCTATCTCCCCGGGACTTTAGAAGAGAAAATGGACCCGTGGACTAGACCCATCATGGATGTTTTTGGTGAATTCTATAGTCAAAATGATATTCAGTACATGATCAAAGAGAAGATAATCGAAATATGTCCACTGGCGTATATGAGAGGACGAACATTCAAAGAAGCGTTCATCATCGCAGATGAAATGCAAAACTCAACACCAAATCAAATGAAGATGTTGCTCACTCGTATTGGTGAGGGTAGTAAGATGGTCATAACTGGTGATCCTAAACAACACGATCGGAAATACGAAGATAACGGTCTCATAGACATATGTACGCGGTTAGATGGTAAACGCACGAAACGAATCGAGTATATCAAGTTTGACTTTAAGGACATCGAGAGAAGTCCAATCGTGAAAGATATTCTCGAGATTTATGGAGACTCAAAAGCATCCTCACCGTAAAGGTCCTCCACAATTTCAAGAATCTCCATAGAGTTCTTGAGAGCGGATTGTGTCGCACGAATGTTCCACCCAGCAATCATCTTTAGTTTTTCATTCGCACACTTATACTTTTTCAAATCGTTCTCGAGTTTTTCAATCTTAACATCTGACTTCGATTCTGGTGGATTTACAACAAACTTACGACGACCACGACTCGTTGCACCCGTTGAGTACTGACGCCAATGCTTTCCAGATCTTTCCTTGTGAGCCGTATTATAAATCCGTGTCGATGCAATCATGTATTTATAATAGGGGTACTAGCTTTATATTGATTTCGTATTTAAGCAGTCGTCGCAGCCTTCTTCTTAGGTGCAGCAGCCTTCTTAGTGGGAGTAGCCTTCTTAGCAGGAGCATCGGTGGCGGGGGCGGGGGCGGGGGCAGGGGCAGTAGCGGCGGGACCAGGGGGACCGGCAACACCACGGGGACCAGCAGGGCCTGGGGGACCAGCGGGACCGGGAGGACCCCGAGCACCAGCACCACCGGAACCACCACCACAGTTCTCAACAATCTTAGTCAAGAGACCGTATAGGCGAGTCTTGTCAAGGCGGGTGCGCTTCATTTCATCTTCGATTTCTTTGATGAGAGGGTTCATGTTACTATATATAAAAGAAAGATTATCTTTATACCAAATGATTATCATCGGTCCTCATCTGAAAACTGGGATAGGACAACATGCTCTGAAATATGTTAAACTATTTCTACCCGATGGTCAATATTGTGAAATAGGTAAACAATTACCTGAAAGTGATAACGGCCTGATATTTGTAATTCCAACACGTGATCACATCGAATATATCAAGTATGCGAAAACAAAAGTGAAAAACCTAGCATGCATGACTGTGTGTGAAACAGAGACGGTCCATGAAGATTATGGTCTCATCATGAAAGAGTTTAAACGGGTCGCAGTGCCAAGTGAATTTTGTAAACGAGTTCTCTCTCGACAGTTTCCCGATAATGAATTTTACGTGATTCATGTACATATCCCTCAACCGAAAGAGAAGCCCTACACATTTTATCATATCGGAAACATCATGGACCCTAGAAAGAAATTCAGAGACATTCTTCAGGCTTTTGTGCGACTGAATGAACCGAATACACGTCTCGTCGTAAAAGCCACGAGTAATCAAGCTGTACAAATTCAGTTTCCACGAGTCGAAGTCATAAATGATATGTTATCCGAGGATGAGATGGATACTCTCCATAATCGTTGTGATTGTTATGTGGGATTCTCTCATTCAGAGGGTGTTGGTATGGGTGCTGTAGAAGCTGCTATGCGAGATAAACCGGTTATCATCACGAACTATGGTGGTGCACCGGAATATATCAAGACACCGTATACGATTGACTGTGGACTTCAAGAGTTGGAGAGGGACGATTTTCTCTTCAAAAAGGGTATGGTTTGGGGTGAACCAAACTTTGACCAACTCTTGGAGTTCATGAGGCATGCGTATGATAATCGTGTTCGTCATATGGATCACGAACACACGAAAAATCTAGTAGGGAGGAAGAATGTCTTAGAAGAATTCATCCTGAATGTAATTGGTACCAAGAACGATAAGACCAATGAGGATAGTACCACTCATTAAGGAATCTCGTTGCGCAATGCTAGTCATGACAATGTCGTCAAAAGGTTGGAAACCAGTGGGTTTGGTGACGATACGAGGAAGAAGGACATTTACGATGATGTAAAGGGCCATCGCTATTATTACAGGTCTAAGACTCTCCTGATCTAACATTTATAGTACTCTAGGATTTTATTTCAACCTTCTTTCCGAGAGGAGCTTTATCAATCCGATGTTTTTTGCAAAAATCTCCACACACCGCCTTGAATGAACAAGGTTTACCAGACATAGTAGTTGCCTGACAGGTTTTAGCATGTGTTCGTGAAGCGACTGAAGCCTCCGGTGGTTTGTCAATCACGATGAGCTTTCGACTATCCTTCTTCTCTTCATGTCGTTTGTATGACATTTTACACTTCCACGTTGCATCTGCTAGGTGATAGCATCTGTCGTCGGGTTCGTTGACCCTGTACATCTTGGCCGCATTGGCCAGGCACTGCTCCCACGTTGAATCACGAATGACTTCCATTTTTTAGACTTACTTTTAACATTTTTGAGTTTCACTTAGGTGTTCAGGCTTCACCCCCAATTTCTGCGAGATAGATGTCAACCTGTCCCGCAAATTCTGGGCATGTTTCAGTAGTTTTCTTAGTAACCATATCTTGTACATTAATCACGTGCTCCTTGAACTTCTTGACATTTATACCAGTCGCATTATGAATTTGTGATTCTGTCGCAATATCTTTAAGAGCATAGAGGTAGGCAGTCGCGTAGTTCGCATGGAGAATAGCTATGACTGGAGACTTATCCTGTTGAGCAGCTGTGGCGTATCGAGCAGATTGTCTTACCAATTTCTCGATTGAACTTTTCATACCTCTAGTCTTGTTCTGCATCATGACAATTAGAATGAAAATTGCAATAATCAAATAGAAGTACATATCTTCTTATCGTATCCAAAGAAAATATTATGTTAATTTAAATGGAACGAGCTCGACGTTTGCATGAACGGAAAACCAAAGACAAAGACCCCAAACCGCCTAAGTGTGAATGTCTTCCTATGCTACGAAAAAGTCGAGATACTGTTCCGGCAAATGATCGTAGAACCTTTTGGAAGTGGATGTTTCCTGTAAAAGAAATATGTATATCCAATTTTAGTGATTATAAAGGTTATGTAATCATAAGTCCAACACAGGAGTCAGATATATCAACGGTAAACATTCCGAAGGTGGGTGGAGTAAAATACGAAAACAATGGTGTGACGATCCAGAAACAAAGTAAGGGGGTTGCCCCAGGAGTTGAAGAAAAATTCTCTCTTGAAACAAAAAGAGTCTATGTGACTGTATTCATACAAGTTTGTAAGGATGAATGGGTATGTTGGAGAGAAAATATTTGTGTAAACGCTTACCGTGATAACTTTGTTATTAAAAATATTAAAGACGCAGAACTGGATGATGTATTCGGTGCTCGTTATACACATAAAGAATTCATGGAATTATTGAAAAAGAAAGTATCAACCTAAAATATGGCAGTAGATAAAGATCTAATCATAGTGATGACCACCATCGACGAGGTAAAGGACCAGATGCCAGAGGGTAAATATCTCGAGACGTGTGACGCTTTACGACGAATACATAAAAAACTGCGAAGACCTTCTATACCACACCCAAATGAAATACGAATGCCAATCACAAAGAAGATACTATTTATATTCACAGGAGCTCTATCTGCTTTGAAAATTCTTGAATCTGTTAAAAAGAAATATACACACAAGTAGCTCTTGAAATATTTCATCTTTCATCGATTTCCAATTGACAGTCTTGCATCGTCTTCACGTGATCACCTTCATCGTTGCGGACATTGACGAAGACGTCATACAGGTTGTTGATACCGTCATAGTAGTTGACAGCCACAGCTGGTGGACGTTCAAGTGATAGACTCTCCCCATTCTGTTTGAGGAATTCGTCATACGTATGATACGCGTGTTCCTCAACCTGTTCAGAGAGATTGTATGCCATCCTCGGTGAAACCACATACAATAGACATGTCAACCAGTAGTATGCGAAAGCTGTATGTTGGGCAAAGAATCGGTCCACGAAGCGCTCATCACCACCCAGTTGTTCCATGATGAGAAGGTGGTGGTACTCATTCACAGTCTGTGCGAAGTGCGTCTCTAGGTAATCGGCTCTCCGTGATATACCCAGAGTCTCGTAGAGATGTAAAACAGAGACGAACGAAAAGTATGGAACACGAGCGACCGTCTCGAGGACATAGAACCGAGCGTAGTCCCGATCCTTGTACACCTTGTCGATGACCTTCACTGCTGACTTCACGACAGTCTTGTTGATACGCTTCTCGAGATTGGGTAAGATTGGTTTTACAGAGGCGATGGTGAGCATATACCTAAGTGGAGAAAAGAGTTTCTTATTTTTTAAGTACTATGGAACATATTCTGAAATTAAAAAAGCATCTTCTTGACAAACACGATTTCGAACTTCCCGATGGTTGGGAAGTCAGGTACTCTCAAAGGCGTAAAGTGGGTGCTCGACCCGACCCGTACTATTATTCACCAGAGTATAGCAGAGCTAATCTATCTTCACCTCTGAGATCAATCAAAGACGTAGAGAAATATCTCGGTCTTTCTCGAACATCTGAAAAATTACCAGATGCCTCTTACATATACATTCTCACGACAGACTCCTTTCGTGAAGTGAAAATTGGTGAATCGATACACCCTATTCAAAGAGTTCGTGAACTTAACACAGCTGTTCCGTACAAGTTCAAAATCTATAAAACATTCAAATCTCCATTCCCAATGATAAAAAACAAAACCACCACGTCTTCATGCAAGACAAAAAAACTTGAGGATATTTTTCATGCTCGTTACGCACATGTCCGTGCACCCAACGGTGAATTTTTTGATATAGATCCAGACATGGTTATAGATGAATATGAAGTAGATATTGAGTATCTAACCAAGTGTCAAGAACATACACCCGAACTAACCGACAAGTATCTCGACTTAATGTTAGATATCTCAAAACTCAAAAGCAAGTTGGATGGAATGAACGCCTAAGTTAGAGACATAAATTGTAATAGAACCAAGAAAATATGGAGAGTGTCCAAAAACTCACCCACATTGAACATATTCTCAAGAGACCTGACTCATATGTCGGTCCCGTCGACTTGAATGTCGAACCGTATTGGGTTCTCAACAGTAATAAATCACAGTTTGAGAAGAAGAACCTCAAGTATTCCCCAGCTCTCTTGAAAATCTTTGACGAGATCCTTGTCAACGCAATCGACCGCAACTCTATGCACCCAAAAAATGTTTCTTCCATCTCCGTTGATATAGATAAGGACTCGGGTGCCGTGTCTATCGAAAACAATGGACCCCTCGGTGGTATCGGTGTTCGTATGCACGAAAAAGAGGGTCTGTGGAACCCCGAACTCACATTTGGGCACCTCCTCACGAGTACCAACTATGATGATTCCAAGAAGCGTGTCGTAGGAGGACGCAATGGCTATGGCGCTAAACTGACAAACATCTATTCATCCGAGTTTTCTATCGTCATCAAAGATCATGAAAACAAACAGACTTACTCACAGAAATGGTCGAAGAATATGACCGTGTGTGAATCACCAAAAATCAAAAAGCATAGTGGGGGTACGTCATCCGTTTCTATCACATTTGTCCCAGACTGGCGAAGGTTTGGTCTTTCCAAGATGGAGAATGCAATCTACAAGATTTTCCAGAAGCGAGTATGGGATGCAAACATCTGCACAACCCCAAACTGTAAGGTCAAGTTCAATGGGGATGTTCTACCTAAACAGAACCTCGACACCTACGCCAAGATGCATGAAGGTGTTGAGAATGTCACCTCAGTCAATGGAGACCGTTGGTCTGTGTGTATCGGACCTTCTGAAAATGGTCTGGAACAGGTATCCTTCGTCAATGGTATCTGTACAACCAAAGGTGGAACCCATGTAGATCACGTGGCATCTCTGGTTGCAACAGGTGTTATCGAGGAGATGGCCAAGAAGATTAAGTTGAAGCCTCAACAAGTGAAGAACACCTTCAACATCTTTGTAAAGGCTACCCTTGAGAATCCAACCTTCTCAAGTCAAGTCAAATCTGAGTGTACACTCAAGGCACAGGACTTTGGTTCCAAGTTTGAACTACCCAAGACATTCGTTAAGAATGTCCTCAAGACTGGTATCGCTGATGAACTCACGGCACTCTCAAAGTTTAAGGAGATGAAGGAACTCAAGAAGACTGATGGTGCTCGTAAGTCTAAGATTACTGGGATCCCCAAACTGGATGACGCAAACAAGGCTGGTACGGCTCAATCTGGTAAGTGTACCCTCATCGTGACAGAGGGTGATTCGGCTAAAACCCTTGCGGTTGCTGGCCTCTCTGTGGTTGGTCGAGACCACTACGGTGTCTTCCCTCTCCGTGGTAAGTGTAAGAATGTGAGAGATTCTTCAGTGGCACAACTCACCTCCAACCAAGAGTTCAACGATCTCAAAAAGATTTTGGGACTTCAACAAGGGAAGGAGTACACGAGTGTGTCGGAACTTCGCTACGGACGTCTCATGATTATGACTGATGCAGATAACGACGGTTCTCATATCAAGGGTCTCATTCTCAATATGATTCACTATTTCTGGCCGAGTCTTTTGAAACTGAACTTTGTGGTGAGTATGGTCACACCAATCATCAAAGCCTCAAAGGGTTCTGAGAGTAAGTCATTCTATACCGATTCGGCGTTTCGAACCTGGTATGGTGATGGCAAGGCTGGATGGCGAATCAAGTACTATAAGGGTCTTGGTACCTCAACATCTGCCGAAGCTCGAGAATATTTCAAGAAGATTCAAGATCTCACTGTAAAGTTTGATGTAGACACGATGACTGATGACTCAATCGTTCTTGCATTCGATAAGAAGAAAGCTGATGCTCGAAAGACGTGGCTCCTTGAGAGTACAGCAAAAGAGGCGAGTGAGCTTGAAGTGTCATATGGAAAGGTTAAACAGTTGGATATCACAGACTTTGTTCACAAAGACCTAGTGAATTTCAGTCTTGCAGACCTCAAGCGCTCAATTGCACACATGGCTGATGGTTTGAAACCTTCACAGCGAAAGGTTATGTTCTCATGTTTCCAAAAGAATCTGACTGCTGAAATGAAGGTGGCACAATTGGCTGCATATGTCGCTGAGAAGAGTTCCTATCACCACGGTGAAGTGTCTCTCGCAGAGACTATCGTGAAGCTGGCAAATGATTACACAGGTTCCAACAACATCAAGCTCCTAGAGCCATGTGGACAATTTGGTACACGACTCATGGGTGGTAAGGATGCGTCCCAAACGAGGTACATTTTCACAAAGCTTACAAAAGAGGCGAGAAAGCTCTTCGACCCCAATGACGACGCCATCCTCAATTACCTAGACGATGATGGTCGTTCTATTGAACCAGACTTTTACATGCCTACGCTACCCACGGTTCTTATTAATGGTACAGAAGGAATCGGTACAGGATTCAGTTGTTATGTACCACCTTACAATCCCAAGGATATTCGGGACAATATCCTCAACCACCTCCATGGTAAGAGTATGAAGAAAATGAAACCATGGTTTAGGGGTTTCAAGGGTCGCATTTTTGAACATGATGATGTGTGGATGACTGAAGGTGTTTGGAATGTTATTGGAAAGACTGTGAAGGTGTCCGAATTACCACCAGGTCGCTGGACTCAAGATTACAAGGAACATCTCGACGCACTAGTCGAGAAGAAGATGATTTCGAGTTTCACAAACAACAGTACAACTGAAAACGTCGATTTTGTTATTCAGGACTACACAGGTAAAGATATCATCAAGGATCTCAAACTTCAAAAGACACTTCGTACAACAAACATGCATCTGTTTCATCCCACTAAGGGTATTCACAAATACGATACAGCTGAGTCTATTCTATCCGACTTTATCAAACTTCGATATGAGTACTACAAAAAACGCAAGGAACATCTCATCAAAGTTCTTGAAACCAAATCCAAAATGTGTGAATACAAATCGCGTTTTGTTATGATGGTAATCAACGGTGATATAATCGTGTTCCGTCGCAAAAAACAAGAACTCGAGAATCAACTTTCGGGGCTCTTCCCTCGGATTGGTGGAACGTACGACTATCTCCTAAACATCAAGACTGTTCAGTACACGGATGAAAGTGTGAGAGAACTTTTGAAGGAATCTGAACAGGCGAAAAATGAACTTGAGATTATGAGGGCTACGACTTATGTGAGTATGTGGGAGAATGATATTAAAAAATTGTAATCAATAGATAAGTATGGGTGAAGCTGCAAAGATTTCTCTCAAGGCTATTGGAAAGCAGGATACGTATCTTCTTTCCAAAGACCCAGAAGACTCGTTCTTTAATGACAAGGACATGACACAACATTCGGAATTTAGAAAGTATCATAGAAGTCGTAATATCATTAACCCAGGTGGAGTACCAAATTGGCCATTTGGACAAACGATCAAAGTTCAATTCAACCCACAAAACATGGGAGACCTTTTGAGTAATATGTGGCTCAGCATAACTATGCCACGTCTAACCGACTTTGGTGGTGGTGCTAACTATGCAGACCAATTGGGAAGACATATTCTAAAAAGTATCACTATGCTCGTAGATGAACTCGAAGTGGAAAAAATCCACGATGATTGGGGTATTCTTTATGACGAGCTTTATCTAGAAATATCAGAAAAGGTGGCGAATAGATTTCTTGTCAATCGAAACATAGGCTACGACGATTCTACATTACCAGCGTTTAGAGACCTTTCCCAGTATTCTGCCGACCTCATGATTCCCTTACATTTCTTCTTTTCTAGGAAATATGCGAGTGATGAGTACTCTTCGAATAAACCAAACCGACCATACTTCCCCGTGTGTGCAGTGCATAGACAGAATATCGAGTTTGTCCTCGAATTCCATGAACAAACATTCTTCACCGACACTGGGACAACACTTGAACTTCCAGTCATTAAACTTGTCACCGAGGAGATTACAGTGTCTGCGGAAGAACGTCAGTACCTAGCGAGTAAAAAACAAACCTTCATAACAGATATCGTACGTAAACACCCCAGTATTGTAAGTGTACCGGGTGAAGACTCAATCCGAAACAATCTTGTACCAAACATCCCAGTTAAATGTATTCATTGGTTTCTGCGTAATACTGAATTTGAAGATGAAAATGATGCGACTGGTGGTAAACCTATAGAGGAGGAGAAGTATTATCAGAATAGGTTCAACTTTTCATCGAATGTAAACTTTGATGAAGTACAGACATTCTTTAATCCCATCATGGATGAAGCAAGTTTTTTCATAAATGGAAACAGATTACCTAACGTTTCAAAAACGAATCATAACTATTACAAGTATCTCATTCCGTTTAGAAATAGACTGGCAAGACCTATCAGAAATATTTATACATACAGTTTCTCGATGAATCCGATCAATGTGGAACCATCGGGGAACTTGGACTTTAGCCAAATACAATCTGATAAAACGTCAATTGAAGTGAAACTTGACACTTCGGAGACTTCACTTGTAGATGTGAATAACAAAACATATTCACTCAACATGTACTATACCGGATATCAAACATACATATTCGACAAGGGTTTTATGTCTCTTGCTTACTAAACAAAGAAGTCTTGTTATTGGAAATATAGTCGATGATGTTATTTTTTATACACCATTTGATGAAGTTCAACTGTGCCAAAGTCGTATGAACTTCATGAGATGTCCCAGGAATGACATACGGAAACTTCTCCGAACGACAAAACGGGTCAAACAGTTTCTTACTGTACCCATCTAAACTAGATTTGTAAGCACAGTGAACAGTGAATAGTTTTCCATCATGTGTGGTATACATTGTATTATTCTTTTTAGCGTAATTCGTGATAAACCATTCAAGGTTGCGAAGTGAGATACCACTCGTTTTATCTAGAATGTTCATTAGTTTGGTTCGATTCTTTTCCTCATTGTAAAAGTTGTTTATTGATGTTAGTAGAATTGTCGATTTACTCATTACTTAATGAAGTGACACAAATCTATAAGCTCGTTTTTTATTTCACAGCCCGGACATCCTCTCACAAACATTTGTTCAGGTCCATGGGTATGACTATCTCTACTAGGAAGTTCTCGCTTTTTTATTTTTTCACCTTGAGCCTTATGAAATTTACAGTACCCATCATCTACTGCACGAAATGCACATCTCTGCTTCGACCCATCTTTACATGTTTTCACACCTTTACACATCGCATGATTATTTGACTCAGGTATATCTCTCAACAATAGATCCAACGGAATTGCATGAATTTTAGATATCTCTTCGAGTTTTTTATTCAGTCTTTCATTGTAATTGTTATTCACTTCTTCATCAACCATATTGTAAATATGTTCAGTGATTGCATCATCGATTAAATCTGGAAGTTGTTCGTAAATCAGATGTCTGATGTTCTCAACAACGATTTTTGTAATCTTACTCTTTGATGTCATGTCTTATCATTAGATTGTGCGTAGCTTTTAAATAAGTCTTCAACAGAGTTTTGTTTTTGTCTAAATAGTTTAATACGGTCCCGCAATACCAACGCCGTGCCTTCACTGCTGATATTGTTCTTTTCACACTCTTCAATCAACTGTTCCTTTTTCATACCACTTAAGGCTGGACCAGTGACTTTCTTTGGTGGTTTATACTGTTCAATAATTTCACCGAAAATCTCCTGCTTTGTATTGTCATACAACGGGTCGAGTAGATCACACACAGGATTCAGAAACTTGTTCACAAAGTAGTAGTGGTAATCGACAGGGATGTTATGCTCTTCAACATACTTGGGATCTTCAGACTTTTCAAAAGCCTTTGCTTTAGGGTTATCCGTTTTCGTGAGTAGGTATGGCACCCTATCACCAGATTGTGGCTCGGAACCTGGTTTCCTTTCCCGCATTTTATTGACTACCTGAACATGTGCCTGATTGATGTATCTACTTTCAGGACCACTGATGGAGACACTCTTTCCACCAACTTTATAACTATCAGACAGAGACTGACTCAAAATAAGCTTATCATGTGGAATTCCACCCGATAGGAGTTCGTTCGCCCGTTCCCTCGCAAGTTCCTTTGGTGGACCCGGGTCCCCGGAAGTCAGTACAACGTCCAGCAATTCCTTACACACTTCTCTCATGTGGGGTGTGTTGTCTCGTCGAACAAGTTGGAGACCTTTTACATCCACATAGTCCATATGCATTTGGTCATCTTTACCCTTTGTCCACAACTTGGCTGCGTATCTCTTTTTTGAGTAGAGAAAATATGGCCAATAGACCTTTTCAAGTTCCAGGTTATTTGGCTTTTTGAAGAGAGCTGAGCACTCTTCCGCTGCTCGCTCACCAATCTCCCAACTATACTCAATAGCTTCGATACCTTTGCGATCCCCAACATCAAACTCGACCATAACTGAATCCGTGTCGCCATACCTTACCTTCGCACCGGGGAAGTTCGCCTCTACATACGTCTTAGTCTCTTCAATCATACCACGACCCCTACAGGTTGTTGTAGATGCGATAGGTACACATGGAAGGATTCCCTTACCAGCCCCTGTAAAACCATACACAGAGTTCATCGAAACCTTGTACGCCAACTGTTTACCATTGTACACCTCCTTCATGTACCCCGTTGCAGCAGCCATATCTCTCTTTGCCTTTTTACGAAACTGTTTGAGCTCTGCAAGAATGGCTGGTAGGAGACTTGGTACATCTTGTGCAAACTTATACGTCTTGTCTCCAATGTTAAATGTTTCATAGTCAATTCCTTCGATGTTTCCGTACCTCCGCTCATCCATGACATATGTGGAATAACACAGGTTGTGTGCCATCATGATAGATGGATACAGAGCTTCGAAATCTAGGGCTGTGATTGGTGTGTAGTAGGCACCCTTTTGTGCCTCTAAAACAGTGGCTCCTTCATATTGTTCTTCGGGTAGAGAACCATACTTAATCGTTGGTACCATGTATCCCAGTTCTCTAGCCTTTTTGGATAATTGACTGAATACCTTGATTTGTTGCCCTCTCTCAACCAGGAAAGATACGGGTACCCAGGTCGCCTTTGCCATCTCTATCAGGTTTAACAGAATACACATCTTTTTCATCAACTTGTGTGGTAGAAGTGTATCCTTGATACAATACTCAGCAACTTCATACAGCTTTTTAGGATCACCCTCCAGGAAACGAGCAAACATTTCCTTGGGAGCCATATCAATCTTTTGATCGCCAAGGTACAATTTTGAAACATTGTTCAAACTATAAGAATCTAGCTTGTACCCTTTCTTGACTTCGTGGAACATATCAAAAATAAACCGTCCAGGCATTGGTAAGAGCTTCAAAAAGTTATCACCCAAAGCACTCGAACTCAGCTTTTTCATTACTAGATGACACTCGGTATCTCGGAGTTTACTGAGTTGGTAAAAATCAATCCCACACCCCACCATCGCAGCGCGTTTGTAGATGTATTCAAGATCAAAACCAAATATATTCCACCCAGTCATGATGTCAATGTCTTTTTCATTCATGTACTGTTTGAAAGCCAATAACATCTCCTTCTCCGTGTCAAAGCTAATGACGTCCGGACCATCAGTCTTTTTATAGCACAGACAAACCTTTTCGTATGGTTCGTCATTTCCGAATTTACACAGGGAAATTGCAATTTGAAAACACGCATCATCTGGAACATTTGGGTCGGGAAACTTACCTGTAGAACTATTACACTCAATATCAAACGATGCAACAACAAACGGAGCAATGTCATCTCGATCAACTGGTTTCAATGTTGACCAATCATTGCACCACAAGTCAATATCAGTTTTAGCAAGGTGTGAACGAACACATGTATCACCCGTGTCTAACCAACCGGTGGACTGAATCCCAGTTCTGTGCATGAGTCTCAGGACAGGATCAATATTTGATTCATAGACATGATATTGTCTGAACTCATTGTTATACATGAAAATCGAGTTAACCTTTCGTCTATGCTCCAGTGATTTGAAATTGAGATGCATGAAATGAAACTCTTCGTTGTTTTGGAAACCCCAAACATCTTTTTGCTTTGTTAAACTGTATCCAGTCACGTGGTCCTTTTTTAGTCTACAAATGTCGTTGTACAGACGTTTAACATCTTGCTCATTCGTACCCCTGGGAAGCTTAACAAAGAAGTAAGGATCGAATGTTGTCGTCACACAAACCGATTTACCATCTTCCGTCTTACCAAAAATACTGATGTGATGTTCACCTTCAACATCTCGCGCTTCCCAAGTCAATGCTTGAAATACTACCATATGTATACTATGAGCCAAAATTTTAATATCATTTATTAATAAATGTCAGCTGCTTTGATTGAGCTCGTTTCTGTCGGGGCCCAGGATGCCTACATCACAGGTGATCCTCAGGTCAGTTTTTTCCGTCAAAACTACAAACGTCATACCAACTTCGCCATGAAGCCCGAGCGCATGGATTACATCGGTACCTTTGGTGCCAACAATGAAATCGCTATCCCTATTCGTTCCAAGGGTGATCTCATGAGCTACATCTGGATTGAAGACACTCTCGTTTCGAATGTGCAGGATAACCCAGACGGTCTATTCTCTTCCACTGCTTCTAATCCCACCGAGTTTCAGCTCTGGATTGGTGGCCAGAAGGTTTGCCAACTTGACTCCCTCTTTATCCAAGGTGTGCACAACCCCCTCATGCGTGATAGCCAAGCGAAGTCGTCGATGTGTGCTTCTACCGCGACCCTTAAGTCTAACCACGGTGGTGATCATTTCATGATTCCTTTCTTCTTTGGTGAGGATTACACCAAGTGTCTTCCCCTCGTCGCCCTCCAGTATCATGATGTTGAGATTCGCATCAAGTGCCGTGATGGCTACACCCCTACAGGTACACCCAAGGTGTGGGGCAACTACGTGTACTTAGACACCGAAGAGCGTAAGTTCTTCATCGACAATGAGCATGAACTTCTCATCACTCAGACACAGCACCAACTCGCGGCCAAGGAAGACACTGATATTGATATCAGCTATTTCAACCACCCCGTCAAGTCGCTCCACCTTGTCTCGGGCAACACAACTGCGGGTGCTGACTGGGATACAGCCTATACTTTCGACAAGACTTCTCTCTACATCAACGGTACAGCTCTATTCGAAGAAACTTCCGCTATGTACCACCACACAGTCGTACCAGAAATGCACAGCACTGACCTCCCCGACGATGTTCTCGAGGATCTCCCCACGTACACATGGCCATTCTGCATCAACCTCAGCAAGATGCAGCCCACTGGTACCCTTAACTTCTCTCGCATCGATAACGCCAAGCTCAGCCTGACCAACCCCTCGGGCGGTAACCAGCTTCACCGTGTATACGCGGTCAACTATAACATCCTTCGTATCAAGGATGGTATGGCTGGTGTCGCGTTCGGTAATTAAAACGCCTAAGTCGTGCATGTATAACTTTAAAATCACGTAAAATGGTAAAGACGAAAGTTCGTAAAACACCTACTCTTGACGCTGTTCGTGGAGTGAAGTATCACATTGGTGAGCTTCTTTCACAAATCAAAGAGGGTCAAAAGTGGAAACGGAAATACAAAAAATTGAAAAAAAGTTTGAAAAAGCCTGTGGTTGTTCCCCCAATTTATACCCGTCGTATCAAGCCACACC
>VMHT01057753.1_pt1 | contig 18350 bp, 30 predicted proteins | sample 4693611 | NCBI WGS metagenome assembly VMHT01 (sample SAMN12280063, study PRJNA550983) | marine metagenome | isolation source: seawater sampled from same location over 5 years 0.02-0.2 micron viral filtrate | place: USA: collected off the coast of southern California halfway between the port... ...
GCGGCTTGGAAGATCCTCGAGGAAACCTCACACTTACCTTTGTGCAAATTCTCAATCATTTTAAGCCAAAATGGTTTATCTGGGAAAACGTGCCAGGTGTATTTTCCTCAAATAACGGAAGAGACTTTCACTCGTTCCTCGAAGGTCTTCAAGCAATCGGGTATGGCGTTGGATGGAGAGTACTTGATGCTCAATATTTCGGACTCGCCCAAAGACGTAAAAGAGTCTTTGTTGTTGGAAATAATACAGGGAACCTCTCAAGTATCGCAGAAGTACTTTTTGAGCGAGAGAGCTTGTTTAGGAATCTTGAGAAGAGCAGACAAAAGAGGAAAGGTTCTGCCAAAAAAACTGGAAAACGCTCTACTACAGATGACAAATGGCCTGCGAAAATAAGTAATACACTTGAGGCTAGGTATTTTAAGGATGGGGGTATAGATAATCAGCATATTAACTCTAATTGTCCTAAGTTTGTTCCTGTTGATTCCGTTGTATATGAAGCCCATGCCCAAGATGCGAGGTACAGGGAACAAGATGTATCTCCAACGATTCAGGCTCGACATTCTAATATGACCAATACTCCAATTGTTTATCAATCCAATCAAACAGATGCAAGGATCAAGGACATGGGAGACACTTGTCAGACTGTTATTGCCAGGTGGGGAACTGGTGGAAATAATACTCCACTCGTAAAAATTGGAGATATAACTGAAGAAGTCAAAGTTCGTAAACATGAAGTTGACATAGAAAACCTACAGAAACTATTAAGAACCTGTAAATCTAGTAGCAAAAAAACTAATAAACAAATAGCTGAAGAGTTATCCCTCCCCATAACGAAAGTGGAACATTGGTTCAGAACAGACTCTAGCTTTGCCATACCATCGGATGATGTTTGGTTTGATTTGAAAAAATGTATAAGTATTGATGTTGATACATTTGATGCTCAAATCATGGAATTTGAATATAAAGAGGGTGTTTTTGAATCGAGTCAACGTGTTTATGACTCTTCAGGCAAATCCCCTACTTTAACAGCCACTAATGATAAGCAGTTATTTCACCAAAAAGCAGTTATCAGGCGTTTAACCCCTGTAGAGTGTGAAAGATTACAAGGTTTTCCTGATAACTACACGCAGATACCTTGGAAAGGAAAAGATAAAGAAGATTGTCCCGATAGCCACAGATACAAGGCTCTGGGCAATGCAATGGCTGTGCCTGTGATACGATTTTTAGGTAAAAACATAGTTGATTATGAAAGGAAAAGAAATGAAGAAAGATAAGAAAGAGGATTTACAAGAGTTTGTCACCTGGGAAGACTTCTTAGCCCTAGCCTCAAAGGTCAGGGAACAAGAAGAAATGATCAAAATTGCTTTTAATAATGGTGAAATCTTAAAAAACGAGTTAAAAGAAAAAGAGCTTCAGATAAAGTATCTTTATGGAAGGGTACGGCATTGGAGGAAAAGAAATGAAGAAAGAGTTTGAACTAAAACAAATAGCAGAAAAAATGCAAATTGGTGATAGTGTATTTTTTAAAGAAAAAATTAGCCGTCATTCTAATAAACTAGAGTCAACTATCTTAATTAAGTTTTTACAAGATATTGGAAAAGAATCTTTAAGACAAAGACTTTTTGAAAATACTATTTTTAAGGGGAATAGAGTATGGCGTATAAAATAGACAAAAATATATCTTTGTATACATGGAAAATACAAGGTTTAATATATGAAAAATACAAAACTTTTATAGAAATGCAAACAAAAGTATGCTGTCATTGTTCCGAAAAAAAACCTATTCAAGATATGACAAAAGTTAAAAATAAAAATGCATATTATGGAGGAGTATGTAAATCTTGTAATGCTAAAAAACATCGTGAATATGTCAAACGTACTTACAAAGATAGAAGAAAGTGGAGATTAAAGTACGATAAAGAAAATCATACAATGCTAAGAGCAGCTCATAAAAAATGGGTAGAAAAAAATAAAGAGCACATTAAAGCTTTAAACAGAGAAAATTATAAAAAAAATAAAGATTTTTTTTCACAAAAACGAAAAGATTATATACAAAAAAATCTTGATAAACAAAAAAAATGGTGCAAAACACGTTATTTAAAAGACCCACAAAAGTATAAAGAAAATAGTAAAATTTACTGTAGGCTTAGAAAAAAACAGACAATTGCACTTCCTCAAAGTATAAAAGATCAAATAAAAATGATATATAGAAAAAGAATACATATGGGTGCAGAGTATCATGTAGATCATATTGTGCCTTTAAGAGGGAAAAATGTTTCAGGACTACATGTGCCTTGGAATTTACAGATAATATCTGCTAAAGAAAATCTTAGTAAAAATAATAAATTTTAATTAAAAAAAGGTAAATAATAATGGATAAATTATTATGTGTTTTGTTTGGGGCAGTCATAACTTATTTTGCAACGGTTGAAAACATAAACCACATGAAATCGATGTGGGAGACTGCATACAAAATGGGGTATGAAGATGGCAGCAAGGTTGCAAAAGCACGATATGAATGGACTGATGAGAGAATAAGGCAAGAGTGTATGCTATTACATTTTGAGTTTGATGAAGAACGTAGAGAAGGTCTAGGATTGAAAGGTTTTGGACAATAGGGAGAATTATGTCCGATCTGGAGAAATTCATTAAAGAAACTCACGCAGAAGTAATGAAAACTCCGTTGAGTGAGTTTTTAAAAGAAGCTGATGAAATTGGATATAGCTTCTTTTGTAAGGATATTGTTAAGAAAGTGATTATTTCACGTTTACATAAACAAGGAAAATTAGGAGATAATAATGGATAGAATTTTTCATAATAGCTTAGTTTTTGACTCCGATTTAGCAGAAAGAAGAAAGAGAGACAGAGAAGCAAACAAAGAAAGATTAGTCGAAATAGTAAAAAAAGAAAAAATGAACGGCATAACCGCTGACCAATTATCAAAAATCGATGGTATTGATCTTGATACTGCAGCTCAATACCTGAGAGAAATATATAATGACGGAAATTGGGGAGTACTAAGAAGAAAACGGTATGTCGGAAAAGACGGTAGAAACCACATTTTTATCTATTTCGTTCAACCCGAAATACCAACATCTCTCTTAACCGAAAAAGAGAAAGAAAAAATAAGGAAAGAAAATGAATACAAACGAAACAAAAGCATTGAAGTCTATGAAGAACTCCGTAGAAGATACGAAGAACGATACGGTGAATCACCCTGAACACTACACAGAAGGAGGCATTGAAACCTTAGATTACCTAAAAGCAAAGTCAAATACATCAGAATATGTTGGATACTTGCGTCTAAACTGCTTAAAATACTTATCAAGAGCTCCATATAAAGGATCAGGAATCACGGACCTTAAAAAATGCTTCTACTACCTCAATCTTTTAATAGATGAACTAGAAGAACAACCACCACTAGCTAATGCCTTGTTGCCAGGAGAGGATACAAGAGAATATCTTGAAAAATTAAACGAAAAAAGCACCAAGAAACTTGACTCAAACAACTTTTTACAGCGACAAGTAGAGATTTCAGAAGAATTATTTAAAGTTATGAAGCAAGACTTTGATGAACGCTCTAAAAATTTAAGTCATTTAGAAAATACTTGCATTAGTCTGTTGAATAAATTAGACAGAGCAAACAAAGAAATTAAGGACTTACGGAATGACAACGAAGAACAAAAAAAGGAGGAGTATTACGGAGCTTGAGAATAAGGAAGAATTTCAATCTGTATACTTTTTAATGAAAACTGGGGAAATATTAGTGTATTTTGGGCCTTTACTCATGGAAAAAGAAATAAATGATATTAAACAAATAGTTCTAGGACCTGTGATTAAAGGAGAATTATCTCAGGAAATGCCTTTTTTTGACTATGAAGAGGAAACTTTACATTAAAAATGTATATGTATATATGAGAATTCATATTTTAAAAAATATTTTTTTTATTTCTTCAAAATAGAGTAATTTAATGTAATAGTGTAATAATGTAATAGAATCAATAAGTTATACCATTACACTATGTATTACAGTAATACTATAGTATATGTAATGATAAAATTGTTTCAGTAAAAATTCATTTTTTAAAAATATTTTTTTTTTTTTTTTGAATATTAACTATATAAGGATAAAAAATGCCGAAAATACCAGGAAGAAGTCTTCCTCGAGCTACTCATAAAGCTATGGTCAGGATTCAAACTGTCCCTTTGGCCAAGAAAAAACCTAGAGCTTTAAGCGATAGAGAACAGAAGTTTGTTGAAATATGGCTAACTGGAGCAGGAGAGATAACTATGAGGGATGCCGCGATAGAGGCGGGATACCCTCCAAGATCCGCTCAAATCAAAGCCTCGCAGCTGACCGATCCAAGGCAATATCCTCATGTAGTTGAATATATAAAAAAAAGGCAAGTTGAATTAGCTGAAAAATATGGAACTACTTTTGAACGTCATATGAAAGATCTTAAAACTATTAGGGATAAAGCTTTAGAAAGTGGAGCTTATTCTGCGGCTGTAATGGCTGAGTATAGGCGTGGACAAGCATTAGGTAATATCTATATTGATAGAAAAGAGATTCGTACTGGAACAATTGATTCGATGAGTAAAGAAGAAGTTGAACATAAGTTAAAAGAGTTAAAGAAATCTTTTTTGGATATATCAGATGCTCAGGTAGTTGAGTCAATTGAGAAAGAAAAACTTGTGGATAAAGAACTAAAGGATGAAGATTTAAATGGCAAAGGAAAAAAGTCTTTACAAAAAGTTAAAGAATCAGATGAAAAGATCAAAAATAGTGAGACTAGAGAGTTGGATTAATCTTGGGGTCCCAGATTGTTTAATAGGATTAGATAAAAATTGGTTTTTAGTAGAATTAAAAGTTGCTACAAAAACTGGAAAAATAAAATTTAGCCCTCATCAAATATCTTTTCATAAAAAACATCAGGATTTATTGTGTTTTGTAGTTGTAGCTAATTTTGATTTAAAGAATATGAATGTTTATCATTCTAAAAGAATTCTGGAACTGAATGAACATGGGTTACACTCAATTCCAGATTTAAAGGGCTTTCTAAATGGTACTAATCTTGAAAACTGGTTGATTAATACGATTGATAACTTTTAAGTTTTACCACGATTGATAACTTTTAAGTTTTACCTCTAAAATTAGTTTCTCTAGCAGCAAGGGTAGAATAATATTCCCACCATGTTGTTTATCGAAATCAATAATTTCAGTAATTAATTCATTTAAAAGTGTTAGCTCTTCTGCATCAAGTTTTCCATGACCTTTTAAATTTTTAAAAATAATGTTAATTTTGTCCTGATTCATTTATTCTTTCCTTTCTTATTTTCTTAAAATATCGTCTACTACGAAAAAAACAATAGCGGCTATCACTAATCCAATAAATATCATTCTATTTTATCTCCTTTAAAATTTGTTCTATACTCTTTTCATTGTGTGGTGCTTCTCTGTCAAGCTCGTTTTCAATATCTAATATAGCGTTTTCTACACAAGCTCCTATATCATACATTTCTGTATAATCTTCAATGACTATTTCATCATCCTCTAAAATCATATAGCCATAATCACTAATCAAATCGTCAACTCTATAAACGCAAATCACAAAACCTCTGTAGTCAAATTTATGAACTATTTCTAAATCAGAATCAACCATTCTCTTTCTCCTTGTTATACAACTCGAAATAAAAATCTAACTTCTTCATCATCAACAACTAGACCCCCTCGGTCATTACTAATTCCTCGGTCATTATTAATTCCTCGGTCACTGATAATTAAGTCATGTAAATAGTTTTTTACATCCTCAACTTTTATCTTTTTATTGTTTTTTCTCAAAGTTTCAGGGTCAACTGAAAAGTCAAAATTGATTATTATTTTCATTTGTTGCTTCTTTTGTTCTTTTTTTCTGGAAGCAATATAATGTTCATCAATTTTACTTTCTTCTACAAGTTTTTCTACCATCAAAGCATGTAGCAATGTTAATGCATTGTTTTTATATATTTGTTCATCTAAAATATTTTTATTTTTACCCATGATATAACTCCTCTCTAACATCATCAATTACTTCTTTTGCATTTTCAATAGCTAAATCTTCACTAAGAAATTTTTTATGTCCGTAGACGTATCGGTCATATTCACAATCCCAAATTTGATATTGATATGAAATTTGAGAACCTTTTTCTTCATGCTCGATAATCGGACCTCTTAAAACTTCTATTTCGTACTCCTGATATTCAATAGTTTTTATTAAATAAGCTTTATTTATAAAATATCTAATGGTTTCTATCAAATCTTCTTTAGAATTCACAGTAATATTGTCTGCGAATTCTCCTTTTGGAATAATAGTTGATAATTCATCAACCAAAGCCATTATTTCGTCTATATCACCCATTGTTTATCCCTTTCTTTGATTGTTCGATTTCTTTTAATAGTTCTTTTTTTCTTTCGTCATCTAATAAAATGACATTCTTTTTTATTAAATAATGGTTTAATTCTTTGATTTCTTTTAATACTTCTTTTTTTTCTTTGCTATCTTTTAATGAAATATATTTTTTCATTAAATTAAGTTGTTTTGATAATTTAATATTAATATTGTCCATTTTTGCCCTTATACGCTAAATGCGAAATTACTATTATTTGCGTTTTTAATTGCTTCAATTCCTTTTAAGCGCAACCCAACGACAATATTTTTTGAGTCTTCAATGCGATTATCATCAATATCGCCATCAATTACTTTTAAATTTCTGTGAGTTTTTGGCAAATCTTCACCTTTTTTTACAACAAAAACTGTTGCTAAATTTGCGCCACGTTTTAAAGCATAGTTTACTTGTCTCTGTGCCTTTGGTTCCTTAGAATCGCTCATGGTCAAATAATAATTAGTCGGCAATTGTTTACCGAATCGACTAGCAATTTTTGTATAATCGTAAAAATTAATTTCAGGGAATGCCAAAAATATATTTTTATACTTTTTATGGTTTCTAATGCATGGAATTTTTAACCAATCAATATCAGATATTGTATTCAATCTAACACGAACATTTTTTTTTGCTTTTTTAATACGGTTGTTAACTATTTTTTCGCATTCTTCCGTCAATACTTCCATAAAATTTTCTGGTTCATTTGCAAAAAATTCTAGTTTTTGGGTTCTAAAATCATCCACGTTAGAAAATTTACCCATGCCCGCCGACCGCAAGCAGTCTTCCCTACACCCGAATAATTCGGCATTCGGGCAAGGGTTAAATTTTGTACCATCTTTTTTAGTTATAATTTTTGATGTTAACGTGAGATTATAAAATTCAATATTTTCTTTTTTTAATAACTTATTAGTTTTCTTAATTTTTGCATTTGAATCTTTAGTTAATAATTTCATTTTTTATTCCTTTCTATGCTTTCTAGTTTTTAATTATTTATTTCTAAAATTTCATTGTAGTTTTTATCAAAGTATGTATCTGAAATCGACCACTTCCAGTCTTCGGATTGCATCCCGTCAATCTCAAATTTATCGTTTTGAGTTTCGATAAAAAGAGTTGCCCATTTTCCGACATATAACTTAATAATGTCTTTTTTATTGATGTTTTTTTCTTTACATATATCATCTAGATTAAATGACATTGTTTGCGGAAAATTTGCCTCGATATAAACAGTTTTTTGAATTTCTTCTGTGTCTAGTTCCATGATTATTACCTTTCTTAACTTTCTGAATTACCTTTTCATTATATCATTCTATTTATAGGATAGGTAAAAAACCTGACCCCTGGTCTTTGTTCCTTGATTCTTGAAACTTGCGACTAGAACCCGCCCACCCGACCCCAAAAATATTGACAAATAAAAGAGAATCGGGGAACCCACCCACCCACCCCAAACAATTTATTATCTTAGTTCCTGGCTTCATTAGTTAATACCTATCAAAAAAGAGAAAACGATAGAAAAAAAGTACTTGACTTGACAAAAATTTGGGCGGACGGTAACCCACCCACCCAACCCATTTTTCCCTTATTAATATAAATCGTCCCAACTTGCCCCTAAAGAATTTAACAACCAAATTATATCTCTTCTTGTTTTTACGTCGTGTTTAGTTATTGTTAACCAATTTGCATTGCAATTGGGCTCTTCCCCCCTAGGAGCGTCGTTGTATTCTCTCAAATGTTTTTCAGCGTCACGCTTTGAAGTAAACGCTTGAAAATGACCATTACTACCTGCTTCGCAAATATAAATAATCATACCCTACCCCTTTCTAATATTAAAACTGTCGAATAATTATTCTATCGCTGATTGATCCACTCCAATTAGGAATTTCAAGAACCGTCGTATAATCTCTTAATTCAGAAATACTTTTTATATCCAAATTTCTGTACTCCTTTTGTACTTCTTCAAAGTTTTCGTATTCGTGATATTCGCAACGAATACCAACGGGGTCAAACTCTTCGTTTTGGTCATAAATTTCTTCTAAATATTCAAATAATACTTTTGAACCCTGAACACTAAACTCATTATGTTTAATCATCTCATTAACAAATTGATATTCTGTGATGGTATCTATCATTTTTCCAGACCCTCCTTAATCATCAATATAAATAATTGCTTTCTAGAAATCTTGCACCCTAGTTTTTTCTCTACTTTCTTATGAAGTTTGACCAAGAGTTTTACCTCTTGGTCGGTTAACTTAAATAAAATCTGGTTCATATTTCCTCCTCAATTTTTTTAATGACTTCCTCTGGCTGTTCGGAAAACCATTTCCTCCAGTCTGATGCTAATGTTTTAGCTGTGTATTTATCAAAACCAAATTCTTCTCTTAAATACATAGCAGCCGCCATCATGTTGGGTGCGTTTTCAGAAACACGAAGTTGTGTTAAGTACACATAAACTTCTTCTCGTTCTTCTTCTGTCACTACTTCATTGTTATCCATCATATTTCCTCCTTTCGGAGGAGGCTTACGCCTCCTCCAATGCTTGTTCTATTGATTCATATCCACAACCCTCTGCTTTTGCCCATGCTACTATTAATACTAGTAATGGTCTGGTTACAGGGTCTCGTGCTAAGATTTTCATGTTGGTTGAATCTCTTGAGACGATATCCCAATGAATTTTAGAAAACCAAAAATTCCCACTTGACAAAGCCTCCGTAATTCTCTTTGGTCTGTCTCTATCATGGAATACATTGTTAAGAGATTTTTCTAATGGGTTTAACATTTCTTTCCTTTCTGTTTTATTAAGTTACATATAAAAGTATATACCTAGTATATATTTAAGTCTAATTGTTTTTTTCTATCGGAGTCCCTGGTTTCATAGGCAAAAACAATTGGACAAAAACTGGCCGCGTGGACCCACCCACCCGCCCAGTTTTACTAACACACCTTTACACAAGATTTTGACAAAGGAAGACGTACTAAAACCCTATGACCCCCCACCTTGTCTAAAAAGCCTTTTTGCTATAAAATTTTTACAAAATTCAAAACGTATCGGTATGCTATTAAAAGAAGATCCAGAAACAGAAATTGTTAGGCTTGAATATAGATTAGCGAGACTGACTGCTTTAGAGGATGCAAAGAAAAACTTCCTATCTTTTGTAAGATTTATCTGGCCTCAGTTCATTTGTGGATATCATCATAGAGAGATGGCAAAGCAGTTTGAACGGTTAGTAAACAATGAATGTAATCGGATTATAATCAACATACCGCCTCGTCATGGTAAATCTGAATTAACTTCGTATTTATATTTAGCATGGTTAATGGGTAATAACCCTCAATCTAAAATTATTCAAGCAACCCACACAGGTGAGTTAGCAGTTAGATTTGGTCGTAAGGTTAGAAACCTTATGGATAGTGATGCGTATAAAGAGGTATTCCCCGATGTAAAACTTGCGGCAGACAGCAAAGCTGCAGGTAGATGGGAAACAAATAAGGGAGGGGAATACTTTGCCGCTGGTGTTGGTGGTGCGATGACAGGTCGTGGTGCTGACTTTTTGGTTATTGACGATCCGCATTCGGAGCAAGATGCTTTATCTGAAACGGCTATGGAAAAAGCGTATGAATGGTATACCTCTGGTCCTAGACAGCGTTTGCAACCAGGAGGAAAAATACTTTTGGTTATGACCAGATGGTCTAAAGTTGACTTAACTGCTCAGGTATTAAATGACCAAGCAAAAGATAGTCGTGCGGATAAATGGGAGGTTATTGAGTTTCCAGCATTGTTGCCTAGTGGCAAACCAACATGGCCTGAGATGTGGAAAGAAAAAGATCTTTTAGCTGTAAAAGCAGCTTTGCCTATATCTAAATGGAATGCTCAATGGCAACAAAACCCGACAGCAGAAGAAGGAGCGATATTTAAAAGAGAGTGGTGGAATGTATATGATGGTCAAACCATACCTGCGTTAGATTATGTAATACAGAGTTATGATACTGCGTATACCAAAAAAGAGACAGCAGACTTTTCTGCAATCACAACGTGGGGAGTTTTTCGCCCAGATGAAGAAACAGAGGCTTTGATTTTAATTGACTCAAAGAAAGGAAGATGGGATTTTCCTGAGTTGAAAAAGGTCGCATATGAATTATATAAATATTGGAATCCAGATTGTGTTTTAATAGAGGCTAAGGCATCAGGTTTACCTTTGTCTCAAGAACTTCGCAGAACGGGTATTCCTGTAGTAAACTACTCACCTGGAGGAAGAAACTCTGGAACAGACAAAATTAGTAGAGCAAACGCAATTGCTCCTGTTTTTGAATCTGGAATGGTGTGGGCTCCAGATGAACCTTGGGCAGAAGAAGTTGTTGAAGAGATGGCAGAATTTCCGTATGGTGACCATGATGACTTGGTTGATAGTGCGGTTCAAGCTGTTTTGCGGTTTCGTCAGGGTAACTTTATTGGTTTACCCTCTGATTATATTGAGGACGAAATGGGTCCTCCACAATTTTCGTATTACTGATAAATGGAAAAATTAAACGCAGAAACTTTAGATACTTTATTTGCTAATCCAAATGTGCAGAACATGGCAGAACTGATTGGTAAATATGAGTCAAATAATCAATATGATATAAATGTTGGTGGGGCTAAAATTGATATAAGCGATGGCTCAAAACACCCTCGACAGTTTGATGTAAAAACAAAAGAGGGTAAAAGTTCTGCAGCTGGTAGATATCAGATTACTTCGACTACTTTTGATGATATTACTAGCCAAAACCCTCAAGCAGAAATTACAGATTTTTCTCCTACATCGCAGAACAGAGCTTTTGTTTTGTTATTGCAAAGAAGAAAAGCTTTAGAGCCAGTTTTAAAGGGAGATTACACTACAGCAGTAGAGTTATTAGCAAATGAGTTTGCTTCTTTGCCTTCAGCTAAAACTAGTCAACCTAGAAAAGGTTATGATGAAGTCGAAAGAGATTTTGCTTTTTACAAACGTCCTAAAACAGTACCAAGAGAGTTAGCAGGAGATCTTCCTCCTGTTACTCCTGATCAAATAAAAAATGCTAATTTTAGTATTTTTGGAGAATTTGTTTCTCCTGACAAAGAAGGTAAAAGTCCTACAGCTGGTAGATATCAACAACCGTCTAGCTATGATATTGCCGCGTCAATTCAATTTCTTTCGGAAAATCAAACTCAATCAGAGAAAGATTTTTTATCTGCCGTGAGCCTTGGTGCAATGCCCAAGAAAGGTAAGATTGACCCTTTGTCCAAGTTTCTTAAAGAGTCTGCTCAGGATGAGACTGCTTTAGATGTTATGGTCGAGAAACAAGAACCAAGGAACAAGGTTCCTTCTATAGAGGGAGTTAAGAAGTTTCAAGATGGGGGTGAGGTAGAATTCAAAATGCCTAGATCTGCTTTAGTTGGTGACGATATTATTGAGATACCTGAGAGTCAGCGTAAGGTTACTTTGACTATGAATGATTTAGAAAACCTAGCAGATGCCGCGAGTTTTGTTCCTGTTCCTCAAGTTAAGTTTCCTGCGAAAGCAACTAAGGGAATTATGTCTCTTTTGAAGTTAGACAAGATAGATCCTTTTTTGAAAAAAGATTATTTAAAAAAGCTTGAAGGTGATTTAATTTCAAAAGAATTTGAAAGAATTGGGGTTGATGTGCCTTACGTTCAAAATAAATTAGAAAAAGCAATGAAGGGTTATAAACCTAAGCCTGAGGGTAAATTAAGAATGGAATTATTGTCAGGAGAAATATATGAACCAGGAAGAACAGGTCCTTTTACTCCTGGTATGGATACTCTTCAAATGCAGGAGAGTCGCTTAAATAGTTTGTTAAAAAAAAGCGAAATTAAAAAAGATCCTTATATTTTGAATCCGATGGAATATTATCAACTTTCTAAAAAAGATAAAGATTTTATAAAAAACGTAGTTAGAAAAAACTATCCTGACTTTGGTGTAAAAAGCGATGCATCTACCATGCGATCTCAAGCCATAGAACAATCTTATGATCGACTGCTTGATTTTGTTGGCAATAAATTGAGAAGAAAATCTATGGGAATTGGTAAATTTTACAGAAAAAAAGAGATAGACGATCAGTTTACAGATACAGTTTTAAATGAAGCTTTGAAGGAAATTGATTCAATTACTAAGTTTAGAGATCAGAGAAAAGTAGATTCTGTGTTTTCTGAATTAATGAAAAAACAACAAGGAAGATAAATGGCTAACCCATTTGACAATGTAGAAAAAGCCCTGACCCCTGATTCTTTACCAGAGGGTTCTGTAACCGTGGAGATAGAACAGACCACAGTTGCTCCAGAAGAAGTTAGTGTAATTCTTGATGATGAGGGTGGTGCAACGATAAACATTGGTGAAGATGAGCAAGAAGAAGTTTCCAAGCATGAAGAGAACTTAGCAGAAAAAATTGAAGATTCTGATTTAACAAAAATTTCTTTAGATATTCTTGATTTGTATGAGTCAGATATGTCAAGTCGTGATGCTTGGGAGAGGACGTATTCTGAGGGATTAAAGCTTTTAGGTTTCCAATATGAGGAAAAAACACAGCCTTTCCGTGGTGCATCAGGAGTTCATGTTCCGTTGATGACGGAAGCAATTATTCAATTCTGTGCTCAGGCTATGAAAGAGTTGATGCCATCTGGTGGTCCTGTAAGAACACAGGTTCTTGGCACTCCGACTAAGAAAAAAGAGCAACAAGCACAAAGAATCAAAGATTTTATGAATTACCAAATTACTACGGTGATGAAGGAGTACACTCCTGATTTTGACCAAATGTTGTGGTATGTAGGGTATGGTGGTTCAGCATTTAAAAAAGTTTATTACGATCAATCAAAAAAGAGATGCGTATCTCCATTTATTTTGCCAGATAACTTTGTAATGCCGTATGACGGTTCAAGCAATCCTTGGGAAAATGAGCGTTGTATTCAAATGGTTCAGATGTCTGGCAATGAGTTGAAAAAACGTCAGATTGATGGAACGTATAGAGATATAGATTTACAAGAAAAAACACCAGAAATTAGTTCAATTCGTGAAGCTGAAGATCGTGTATCTGGTATAGATAGTAATGAAAGTGATTCAAACTACACTTTATTAGAAGCTCATATTCATTTAGATTTACCTGGTTACGGTAACAAAGATGGATTAAAACTACCTTACATTGTAACGATAGATAAAGATTCTGGAGAAGTTTTATCGATTTACAGAAACTATGACGAGGATGATGAAGATTTTACTCCACGACAGTATTTCATACATTATATGTTTTTACCTGGCCCTGGTTGCATGGGTTATGGTTTAGTTCACTTAATTGGAAACCTAACAAGATCGGCTACTGCCGCATTAAGACAATTGCTTGATGCAGGAACATTAGCTAATTTACCTGCTGGATTTAAGGCTAGAGGTTTACGGATTGCAGATGATGATAAACCGCTACAACCAGGAGAGTTTAGAGATGTTGATGCGGGAGGAGGTGATCTACAATCTTCGTTATTACCTTTACCATACAAAGAGCCTAGTCAAACTTTGTTTACGTTGTTAGGGTTTTGTATTGATATGGGTAGACGATTATCGAGCATTTCTGATATGCAAATTGGAGATGGTAATCAACAAGCAGCAGTAGGCACAACAATTGCAATGTTAGAAAGAGGTGCAATGGTTATGTCTGGCATTCATAAAAGACTACACTACGCACAAAAACTAGAGTTTGAATTAATGGCAAATGCTTTTCATAGGTATTTACCTGATGAATATCCATATGATGTGCCTGGTGCAGATCGAACTATTTTAAAAGAAGATTTTGATGAAAGAATTGATATTATTCCTAGTGCAGATCCGAATATTTATTCTGCTGCTCAAAGAATTACAATGGCTCAAACTCAGTTGCAGTTAGCTCAATCAAATCCTCAGATTCATAATATTTATGAAGCGTATAGAAGAATGTATGAAGCTTTAGGAACAAGAGATATTGACATGATTCTTAAACCTGATGATACTCAAACTCCTGAACCAAAAGATCCCGCAACAGAAAATGCAGAGGCTTTAGATGGTAAAAATTTAAAGGCTTTTCCTGGACAAGACCACGATGCACACATTTTAAGCCATTTATTGCATTTATTAACTCCAATTGTTGCACAGAATCCTTTAGCTGCAACTAATTTAACAAAACATATTTTAGAACACGTTAGATTAAAATCAGAAGAGATGACAGAGGCAGAGTTGTTTAAGCAATTTGGTGAAAATTATAAAAATGCAGTTTCACCAATAGAAAAAGAGTCTAGAGTAGCTAAAATGGTTGTACAGAATATGCAACAATTACGAGAAGCCTCTAATCAGTTGTCTGGTGTAGGGCAACCTGACCCAATAGTTCAGCTAAAAGAGAAAGAATTACAACTTAGAGCACAGGATACTCAAAGAAAAGCACAAGAAAGTGCTCAAAAAATTAATTTACAAGCTCAAGATATGCAAATGGATGCTCAACTTGCTCAAGAAAGGCTTCAAACAACTAGAGATATAGCTGATGAAAAAGCAACTATTGCTAGGGAAAGAGTTGACCAAGAAGAAAGAAAGCAAATAAGAGACAATAAAGGAGAAAATTGAACGTAGATCGATTACTAAAGTACATAAAACAAAGAAAAAAGGAAATATCAGAGGTAATGGTTGGTGGTGGCCTAAAAAATATAGAACATTATCAAAGATTACTAGGCAATTTAGATGAACTTACGTCTATTGAAGAAAAAATTAAACAGACGCTAGATGAACATGAATAAAATCATGCAATACAGGAGAAATTATGGCAGAAATGACAGCTTTACAAAAAAAATGGGCAGATGATCGCAAAGAAACTCTTCCCGATGTAGAAAAAACTACAAAATTAGACCCTAAAAACTTAGATGAGTCTCTTTTAGAAAGAATACCAAAGCCAACTGGTTGGAGAATGGTTGTTTTGCCGTTTAGACCACCAAAAAAAACAAAAGGCGGCCTTTATTTAGCGGAAAAAGCAGTAGAAAAACAACAAGTTGCTACTGTGTGCGGATATGTTCTTGAAACAGGTCCTTTAGCGTACTATGATCAAGAAAAATTTCCACACGGGGCATGGTGTAAAAAGGGAGATTGGGTAGTTTTTGCTCGATATGCGGGTGCTCGTATTAACATTGAAGACGGTGAAATACGCATTTTAAATGATGACGAAATTTTGGCTACTATAAAGGATCCAGAAGACGTTATCCACATGGTTTAAAAGGAGATTTCCATGCAAGAACAAATAGAAGAAACACAAATTGAAGTTCCTTTAACAGAGGAAGATAAAGAAACAGAGGTTCAAATACCTGACAATAAAAAATCTGAGCCAGATGTTGTAGAAGTAATTGAAGCGGAAGAACCGTTAGAAGAATCAAAAAAAGACTCTTCTGAGGATCAAAATGAAGAACATGAGCAGTATAGTGCGAAAGTAAAAAAACGCATTGATAAAATGACAGCAAAACTTCGTGAAGCAGAAAGAAGAGAACAAGCTGCTGTAGAATATGCTCAAAATGTTCAAACTCATTTAGATCAAGAACGAAAAAAGGCATCTGCTCTTGACAATAGCTATTTGACTGAAAGTGAGGGAAGAATAGAGTCTCAATTAGCGATTGTAGAAGCTAATTTACAAAATGCTGTGAACAATGGGGATGGCAAAGCTGCTGTAGAGGCTCAAAAAGTTTTAGCTCAACTTGTTTATCAAAAAGAAAAACTTGAGAATGATAAGAAACAAAGAAAAGTTCAACAGGAAGAAAAAATTGAAAAACCTGTTACACAACAACCCCAACAACAAAGAATTGATCCTAAGGCACGAAAATGGGCTGAAGATAACGAATGGTTTGGTGAAGATAGAGTTATGACTTCTGGTGCTATGGAAATTCACAGTCAATTAAGCTCAGAGGGGTTTGACTTAACATCTAATGAGTATTATGATGAATTAAATCGGAGGATTCGTAAAGAATTTCCGCACAAATTTAAAAAACAGGCGGATACTAGCAACGTCCCAAGTGTCGCACCTGCTACGAGAAGTAATAAAACTGGACGCACGAGATCAATAAAACTCACTCAAAGTGAAGTTAGTATTGCAAGACGATTAGGTGTTCCTTTGGAAGAATATGCAAAATATGTTAGGAGGTCGTAATGACTGCTTTAAATAAAAAAAGTCGTGGCAGCGAGACACGCTCAAATAAACTTCGTAAAAAAGCATGGGTACGTCCTTCAAGGCTAGATACTCCACCCGCTCCTCCAGGGTATAAGCACAGATGGCTTCGTGCTGAATCTGGCGGTAGAGAAGATAGAATGAACGTGGCTGCAAAGTTACGAGAAGGATATGAATTGGTTAGAGCAGAAGATAATCCAGAATTTGTCGTTCCTACTATGGACGATGGAAGACACGCGGGAGTTTGTGCCGTGGGAGGACTTGTGTTAGCCAAGATTCCTGAAGAGATGGCAGATCAAAGAAATGCATATTATCAACAAAGAACCCAAGACCAAATTTCGGCTGTTGACAATGATTTATTAAAAGCCAATGCACATGGTTCAATGGTAATTGATAAACCAAACCGACAGTCTCGTACAACTTTCGGAAGCCCTGAGGCGGAAGAAAATTAATTAAAAGGATAAATAATGGCTAATGTCGATAAAGCCTCTGGTCTTCGTGCTCTAGGCAACCTTTCTGCAACTGGTTCTCAGAAGCAGTTTGGTTATCAGATAGCGGACAACCAAGCAGGGGCTATTTTTCAAGGTGACCTTGTTACCTTAAAGGACGGCTTTATTCTCCAATTTGACCCATCATCGCATACTGCGGCTGTTGGAGTTTTTAATGGAGTTTTTTACACCGACCCTACAACAGGTAAACCTACTTTCAAAAATTTCTATCCAGGTTCTGTGAATATTACTACAGGTACTATTCAGGCAGATGTTCTTGACGATCCAAATCAATTGTTTGTTATTCAATCTGATGAGGACATTGTTCAAGCTGACTTTGGTAAAAATGCTGATGTAACAGTTGGTACAGGAAGCACAACTACTGGAGTTTCTGCTATGGAGCTTGATTCTTCAACAATCGCAACAACCGCAGCACTAAACCTAAAACTGGTTGGTATTTATGATACTCCAGGGAACGCTTTAGGTAATTTTTGTGAGGTTGTAGTTAAAATCAATGAACACTTGTACGGTAGTGCTGGTGTTGCAGGTCAATAAGGAGTTAGACAATGGCAATTTCTAGATCACAACTAGTCAAGGAGCTTGAGCCAGGTCTTAATGCTCTTTTTGGACTAGAATATTCAAACTACGAAAATGAACACGCTGAGATTTATGATACAGAGACATCTGACCGTGCTTTTGAAGAAGAGGTAATGCTTTCAGGTTTCGGTGAAGCTCCTGTAAAAACAGAGGGTGCTGGTGTCTCTTTTGATGCTGCACAAGAAGTTTATACAGCTAGATATTCACACGAAACAATTGCTTTAGCATTTTCTTTAACAGAAGAGGCAATTGAAGATAATCTGTATGATAAGCTTTCTGGTCGTTATACTAAGGCTCTTGCTAGAAGTATGGCAACGACAAAGCAAATTAAAGCAGCTAATGTTCTTAATAACGCTTTCACCACTTCTACTGGTGGCGATGGAGTAGCTCTTCTTTCTACAGCACACCCAACATTGGGTGGAGCTAACTTAGCGAATAAATTGACTACTGACGCAGATTTAAATGAAACCTCTCTTGAGCAATCTCTTATTGATATTGCTGCATTTACAGATGAGCGTGGACTTAAAATCGCTGTCAGGGGTTTAAAGTTAATTATTCCTAAGGAACTTCAGTTTACTGCTGATAGAATTTTAGAGTCTACTTTAAGACCAGGAACGGCTGATAATGACATTAACGCTACTCGTAACATGGGAATGCTCC
>VMHT01000521.1_pt1 | contig 18348 bp, 17 predicted proteins | sample 4693611 | NCBI WGS metagenome assembly VMHT01 (sample SAMN12280063, study PRJNA550983) | marine metagenome | isolation source: seawater sampled from same location over 5 years 0.02-0.2 micron viral filtrate | place: USA: collected off the coast of southern California halfway between the port... ...
ATATTATTGAGAGAACAAAAAGATAGAAAAAAACTAGAGGACATTGACCCGCTACAAATAATTTCATAAGGAGACAACATGATAGACCTGAGCAGAGATGAATTGTTAACATCATTCGGTAAGACTACCTTACATGATAGGTACTTATTACCTGAAGAGACTTCCCCACAAGAAGCATTTATGAGAGCAGCTAAAGCTTTCTCGGACAATGATGACATGGCGGAACGGATATATAATTATTCATCAAAGCTTTGGTTCATGTTTGCTACACCCATACTTACCAATGGTGGTACTGACAGGGGTATGCCTATATCCTGTTTCTTGAACTATGTGCCTGATAGCCGTGAAGGTTTGACTGGGCACTATTCAGAAAATGCTTGGCTTGCATCTGTTGGTGGTGGTATTGGTGGGTACTGGGGAGCAGTCAGGTCTGATGGTACAGCTACCAGTCATGGGTCACAAAGCTCAGGCTCTATACCATTCTTACATGTAGTAGACTCAGAGATGTTAGCCTTCTCTCAAGGAAAGACTAGAAGGGGCAGCTATGCCGCTTACATGGACGTAAGCCATCCTGAGATACTAGAGTTTCTAGACATGCGTAAACCTAGTGGTGGAGATGTTCACCGTAAATGTCTGAACTTACATCATGCAGTTAATCTATCTAATGACTTTATGGAATTAATATCTAACTGTATTAAAGAGCCAACGTTTGATGACAGCTGGAACTTAATAGACCCACACACTAATAAGATAGTACGTGTAGTATCAGCTAGAGAATTATGGCAGAAGATATTAGAGAATAGAGTAGCTACTGGTGAGCCATACATAATGTTTGGTGATACAGTTAATGAAGGTCTGCCACAACCACAAAAAGATTTAGGTTTAAAAGTACATCACTCTAACCTGTGCTCAGAGATAACATTACCAACAGATGAGCACCGCACAGCAGTGTGTTGTCTGTCCAGTGTTAACCTTGAGAAGTATGATGAATGGAAAAAGGACAGTATGTTTATACCTGACTTGATACATTTCTTAGATAACGTGTTACAACATTTTATCGACAACGCACCCGACACTTTATACAGGGCTAAGTTTTCCGCTGTCAATGAACGTAGTCTTGGGTTGGGTGCTATGGGGTTTCACTCTTACTTACAAGCGAACAGTATACCGTTTGAATCTGCACTAGCTAAGTCTAAAAACTTACAGATGTTTAAGCATATTAAACAACAAGCTATTGCGGAATCAAAGCGACTGGCTATTAAGAAGGGTGAAGCACCTGACATGGAAGGTACTGGTATGCGTAATGCACACTTACTAGCTATTGCACCAAACGCTTCTAGCTCAATTATCTGTGGTACTACATCACCATCTATTGAACCATTCAGGGCTAACGCTTATGTACAGAAAACAATGTCAGGTTCATTCTTAGTTAAGAACAAACACCTAGAGGAACTATTAGAATCTAAGGGTATGAACAATGATGATACATGGAAACATATACTAGCTAACAGAGGCTCAGTGCTAGAACTTAAAGGGTTAACTGATTATGAGAAAGATGTGTTTAAGACAGCTATAGAAATAAACCAGCAGTGGGTTATAGAGCACGCAGCAGACAGACAGGCATTTATTTGTCAGTCACAATCTGTTAATGTATTTGTTCCAGCTGATGTTCACATCAAGGAACTCCACGACATCCATATGTTGGCTTGGCAACGTAAACTTAAAACACTATATTACTGTAGGTCTGAAGCTATCAAGCGAGCTGAACTAGTATCACAGAAAGTAGAAAGAACAATCATTCCCGAAGCGGAATGTCTATCATGCGAGGGATAATGAGAAACTTATTTAAAGAACGTACACACTACAAACCATTTGATTACTCATGGGCTTTTGAATCTTATGAGATGCAGCAAAAGATGCACTGGCTACCATCTGAAGTATCTCTACATGAAGATGTAAGAGACTGGAATGAGAGACTAACAGAACCTGAGAAGAATCTTATCAATCAGATACTTAAATTCTTTACTCAAGGTGATGTTGATATAGCTAAGGCTTACCTTGATAAGTACATGCCTAAGTTTAAATCACCTGAAGTAAGGATGATGTTAACTTCCTTTGCTGCCAGTGAGGCTAACCATGCTCATAGTTATTCTATGCTCAATGATACACTGGGTCTACCTGAGTCAGAGTTTAAAGCATTCCAAGAATACAAAGAGATGGCAGACAAACACAAGTACCTATTCAAAGATAAAGGTAAAGGTACTGAAGGGCTGGCTAGAGACATAGCCTGTTTCTCAGCATTTGGTGAGGGGCTACAACTGTTCGCTTCCTTTGTTATGCTTCTTAACTTTCAACGCTTTGGACGTATGAAGGGCATGTGTCAGATAGTAACATGGTCAATTAGAGATGAGACTCACCATGTAGAAAGCATGATTAAACTGTTCAAGGAAATGATTAAAGAGAACCCTGAGATTTGGACAGAAAAATTTAAAGCCAGTATCTACCAACAATGTAGAGATATGGTTGAGCTAGAAGATAAGTTTATTGACCTAGCATTTGAGCAAGGCGGTATACGTGGGCTAGAACCTAAGCAAGTTAAGCAGTACATTAGATACATTGCTGACCGTAGGCTGCTACAACTATCATTAAAACCTAATTACAAAGTAAAAGATAACCCATTAGAGTGGTTAGACTGGGTACTAAATGGTGTAGAACACGCTAACTTCTTTGAGAATAGAGCAACAGAGTACAACAAAGGAACAATTACTGGTACACTATGGACTTAAAGTACCCGTTTTAGAAGGATAAATATATGTTTATAAATGATATAGTAGGAACAGACGAAGACCAAGAGGTCAAACTGCCCAATACATCTAAGCAATTAGTAAAGTTATTGAATGAGATATACCCTGAGTCCTCTCCCAACATCTCTGATGAGGTGAAAGATATGTATTTCAAAGCTGGTCAACGTGATGTTGTCAGGTTCTTAAACGAATTAGTAGAGAGAGATAAGTAATATGTGTGGTTCTAGAGGTGGTATGGGACGTGGCATTGACATGCTAGAAGACATGGGTGCAGTCAGTAAAACTGGCAGTAGTCAAGACTTAGAGATATCACAGGCTGACCTTGAAGATGACCGAGCACCAGCTAGTGGTACTAAGCGTAGTAAAAAGAGTAAAACCAAAAGCTCTTCAAGTGCTACAACCATGAGCGGTACTAACCCATTAAACAAGTCAAACACTGGCTTATCAATATACAGGAGCTAATATGTGTGGAATGTTATTCACCGAAGGTGACAATGTTAAAAGAATGTACAAAGACTCTACACCTGTTGGACAGGTAATCCGTAATGCAGACAGAAGAAATGCTGAGAAAGATAAGAATAGAATGAGAGATGAAGATTTAGCTATACAAAAAGATAAGAGAGAAACTTACGGAAGCACCCGTAAAACCTTCGACAATACTAATACTGGATTAAACATTTACAAATCATAGGAGACAACATATATGTGTATGGGAAGCCCAAAGGTGTCAGCACCTGAACCAGCTCCAGCTCCAGCTCCAATAGCTTCACCAGCTGGTGATGACTTAGCTCCTACAGTTAAGACTTCTATTGATAAAGAGTCTGAAGAGGAAAAAGCTAAACGAGTTAAAAGACGTGGTACTAAATCATTACAAACTGGGTCAGGATTAAACATTCCTACAAGTGGCTCAGGTCTTAATATTTCTTAATGGAATACAATATGCACGACAACACTACAGCCAAAGAACGATACAATAAATTAATAGAGAACAGACAGCACTATCTAGATAGAGCCCGTGAGTGTTCTGAAATTACAATCCCTTCATTAATCCCCGACGACGGCTTTGAGTCCAGCTCAGAGTTATATACCCCATTCCAATCAGTAGGTGCACGAGGTGTCAACAACCTAGCATCTAAACTTCTATTACTATTACTTCCACCTAATGCCCCATTCTTTAGGCTATCACTTAGTGGTGCATCTAAAGAGGAGCTAGAACAGCAGAAAGAATTACAAAGTGAAGTAGAGAAATCTCTAGGTAAAATAGAGCGTGAAGTACATAACAAGATTGAACAACTAGCTTTAAGAGTATCTGTCTTTGAAGCACTCAAGCACCTTATTGTAGGTGGTAATGTCCTAACTTATCTACCTAAAAAAGGTAACATGAGAGTCTTTGGTATTACACAGTATGTATGTAGAAGAGATGAAGAGGGTACATTATTAGAAGTTATTATTAAAGAATCAGTAAGCCCTGTGGCTCTAGATGAAGAAACTAGAATGCAATTAGGTAAAGACCCTGATTATAAAACTGATGATGAGTGTGAATTATATACACATATATACAAACTAGATGAGAAGAAATACTATGTTTGTCAAGAAGTAAACGGTATTAAATTACCTGAGTCAATAGGCACATACCCAATAGACAACATGCCATACCAAGCATTACGCATGGTAAGAGTAGACGGTGAAGACTATGGACGTGGTTATGTAGAAGAATTTTTAGGTGACTTAAAATCATTAGAAGGGTTATCACAATCATTAGTAGAGTCATCTGCTGCAGCTAGTAAGATAGTCTTTATGGTTAGACCTAATGCTGTCACACGTAAGAAAGATTTAGCACAGACTAGAAATGGAGATATCATAACAGGTTCATCTGATGACGTAAGTGTTTTGCAATCTGACAAGCAATATGATTTGCAAATAGTAGAAAGAAGTATAGGCAGACTAGAAGAAAGATTAGCTTATGCGTTCTTATTAAACTCCGCAATACAACGTAATGCAGAACGTGTTACAGCTCAAGAAATTAGATACATGGCAGAACAACTTGAGATGGCTATGGGTGGTATATACTCATTACTATCACAAGAGTTTCAACTGCCTTTAGTACAAGTACTTATGAAGCGTATGTCAGACTCTAAAGAGATACCAACACTTCCTAAGAACTCTGTTAAGCCTACTATCGTCACTGGTGTTGAAGCACTGGGACGTGGTAATGACTTACAGAAGCTAAGAGAATTTGTGGCTGAGATAGGTAATCTAGCTCAAATAAGTCCTGAAGTAGTACAGTCATTAAACACTAGTGACCTACTTACTCGTGTTGCTACCAGCTTAGGTATAGACACTGAGGGTCTTATGAAGAGTCAAGAGCAACTAGCTCAAGAACAAGAAGCTCAACAGCAACAAATGCAGCAACAACAAATGATGGATATGGCACAAAGTGCTGTACCACAAGTTGCTAACAACTTAACAAAACCTGAATAATTAAAGGAGAAGAAACAAATGGTAGAACAAGTAGAAATTAAAGCAGAAGAAACAACAGCAGAGACTGCTGAACCTGTATTAAAAACAGAGAGACCTGAAGGTTTACCTGAGAAATTTAATTCAGTAGAAGATATGGCTAAATCATATCAGGAACTGGAATCTAAATTAGGACAACCTAAAGCTGAGGAGTCTACATCTGAACCTAAAGCTGACGACAACAACTTAGAGATAGCTGAGAAAGCTACTCAAGCTGCTGGTCTAGACATGGGTGCACTAAATGCTGAGTATGCTGAGAAAGGTGAATTAGCTCAAGAGTCTTATGATGCTTTAGAAAAAGCGGGTATTAGTAGAGAATACGTAGACCAGTTTATTGCTGGACAACAAGCGGTTGCAGATAAGCAATCAGGAGAAATCAAAGGAATAGCTGGTGGTGACGAAGGTTACGAAGCTATGACTGGATGGGCTAAAGAGAATTTAACTGATGCTGAAATAGAAGCTTATAACTCAGCTGTAAATAGTGGAAACATGGAAACAACTAAGTTAGCAGTCACTGGTCTTAAAGCTAGATATGATGCTAATGAAGGTAGTGACCCTAAACTATTATCAGGCAAAGCTACAGGCACTGGTGAGAAAGGTTTTGAGTCTTGGGCTCAAGTCACAGAAGCAATGAAAGATGCTAGGTATGAGAAAGACCCAGCGTATCAAGCTGAAGTACAGAGCAAAATAGCAAACAGTAACTTATAGGAGTAATTATGTCTTTGTATGCAAATATAAATAAACGTAAAAAAGCTGGAACTAGTAGAAGCAAAAAGAACTCTACTATATCTAAAAAATCTTATTCTAATATGAAGAAAGGTTTTCCTAAGAAGAAGAAGTAATGACTTTAAAAAGACACCAAAGCAAAACTGGCGGACTAAATGCCGCTGGACGTGCTTATTACAAACGTAAAACTGGGGCTAATCTCAAGCCGCCTGTAACAGGTAAACCTAAGAAAGGTTCTAAAGCAGCTGGTAGAAAGAAAAGCTCTTGTGCAAGAATGAGTGGTGTTAAAGGTGCAATGAGAAAAAATGGAAAACCGACACGTAAGGCTCTAGCTTTACGTAAGTGGAAATGTTGACATAACAGTGCGACCTTTTTAGGTGGCTGTTGCCGACAAGTAGTAGTAACTTGACCTTCTGCGGAAGACAATCTTGGGGTGAATCTTAGAGGCTTTTATAAACAATTAACTTTAAATCATAGGAGATTTTATTATGGCAAATGCTACTCCAGTATCTGTCGGTAGAGTCAACGCTGGTGGTTCTGAAGACGCTCTGTTTCTGAAAGTTTTTGCTGGAGAAGTTTTAACTTCTTTTGAAAGAGCTTCAGTAACTCAAGGGTCTGAAACTGTCCGTTCTATTAGCTCAGGTAAATCTGCTACTTTCCCAGTAATGGGTAGAGTGGCTGCGGCTTACCATACAGCTGGTGCGGAAATCACAGGCAACGACGTAAACCACAACGAAAAGGTCATTACTATTAATGACTTATTAATTAGCTCAGTTTTCCTTAGCAATATTGAGGAAGCGAAAAATCACTGGGATGTAAGAGGAGCTTATTCTACTGAAATTGGTAGAGCTTTAGCTTTCCAAAAAGATAAGCACATCTTACAAACTATTGGTCAAGCTGCACAAGCTTCTGCAAACGTATCTGATTCAGGTTACGGAGCGGGAACTGTGTTAACTGATACAAACATTGCATCAGCTACAGACGCAACTGCTGCTAACGCAATGATAGACGCATTATTTGATGCGGCTAGAACAATGGATAATAACTACGTTCCTAAAGAAGGCAGAAAAGCTTTCATTAGAACTGAAGAGTATTATAAATTAGCAAACGCTACTAACGCTGTAAACGTTGACTTTAGCGGTCAAGGTTCTATTGCTGAAGGTAAAGTTATGAAGATTGCTGGAATTGAATTAATCCCAACTCCACATTTTGTTTCTTCTAACATTACAACAGCATTACCTGACGCTGGTTCAGCTACTGCTGGTGGAACTAAACCACAAGCGGTTAACTTAGCAAACTATGTATGTCTAGTATGTCATCCATCAGCTGCTGGTACTGTCAAATTGATGGACTTAGCGACTGAAATGGAATATGACATAAGACGTCAGGGAACGCTAATGGTAGCTAAATACGCTATGGGACACGGCGTGCTACGTCCTGAGGCGGCTGTAGGTATTAAAGAAGCGTAAGCTCTTTTAAACTTAACGAGAGGGTGGCTTCGGCTGCCCTCTTTCTTTTTATGGAATATATATGGCAACACAACTAACACCAACTACAGAGTTACAAGCTATTAATACTATGCTTTCTTCTATTGGAGAAGCACCTGTAAACTCTATTAGCGGCACTAACAATGTAGATGTAGCTGTCGCTATAAATATATTAAATGAGACAAGCCTTGCTGTTCAAAGTGAAGGCTGGAATTTCAACACCGAATACAACGTATCTTATTCTTTAGATACTGACAACAAACTCCCCCTACCCTCTAACTGTGTACAAGCAGACGCTGGCTCAGCTAATAGAGACCGTAACTTAGTTATACGTAATGGTTTTATATATGACTTAGATAATCACACAGATGTATTAACTGCAAGTGTTCCCCTAGATGTAGTATTGGTTCAATTATTTGAACAACTACCTGAATATGCAAGACGTTATATCACTACAAAAGCTGCTAGAAGATTCGCAGCTAGATTTATTGGTGACGCTGGTTTAACTGAATTAGCTCAAGTTGATGAGCAAGAAGCTTATAACAATTTTAAACAGTCTGATTCTAGAAGTGAAGACAACAACATACTAGAAGGAGACGCTAACACTTATTCAATAATAAATAGACCCCCAAGAAGGACTTATTAATGGCTGTAGTATCACAAAGTATACCTAATTTTCTAAATGGCATTAGCCAGCAGACACCTACTCAACGTGGAATTAATCAAGGTGAAGACCAAGTTAATTGCTCTAACAGTGTTGTTGATGGTTTATCTAAAAGACCGCCTTTAGAATATGTAGCAACTTTAGATGCTTCTAACCTATTACCTAACACTGCTAAAACATGGTCTATACAAAGAGATGAGAGCAATAGATACATAACATCATTTTATAATGGTGGTATTAAAGTTTATGATTTAGATGGTAACTCAAAGACTGTTAACTTTCCTGACGGTACATCATACTTAACCAGTACAAATCCTAAAGAAGATTTTAAAATGGTTAATATAGCTGACTACACTTTTGTAGTTAACAAATCTATTGTACCTATAGCTGACTCAACAACTTCAGCAGCTAAAGTAGAACATTTTTATGTAGTGTTTACTGTCAGTAATTTTGGTAGAGAGTATGCAATACACCTAACTCACCCCGACTTATCTTATGGTATCAATGCTATTATACAAATGCCTGATGGTAGTGATGCTAACCATGACACAGATTTTAGAGACACAGGCAAGCTTATAGATATCTTTCTTAAAGGAACAAGCAGTGGTTATTGGAATAGTGCTTCTAGTATTGAGTTTAAATTAACTAGAGCAGACACAGGTGCTACTTTAAGTACTACTCAAGGGCTAGGAACATACTCAGAAGTAACAGCTGAGTTCACATTTACAGAACATCAATCATCTTTACGTGGTCTAGTTGTAGATGGCAACACTAATTACACAGTAGAAACTCATGATGGGGCTGGTAACAGTGAGCTTTATGCTATAAAAGATGAGATACAAGATTTTACTAAACTGCCTTTCTATGCAAAAAATGGTGACAAGATTAAAGTAACAGGTGACGCTGGTGATACATCATCAGATTATTATGTTAACTATGTAGGTAATGGAGTATGGGAAGAGTGTATAGCTCCATCTACTTCGCTAGGTGTTAATGACGCTTATATGCCACACGCATTAATAAACAACAATAATGGTACATTTACATTTGCTAAACAATCATGGACGGATAGAGACTGTGGGGACGCTACAACTAATCCTAACCCTACCTTTGTTGGACAGAAGATACAGAACTTAACGTTCTTTAAAAGTAGACTAGGCATATTATCAGGAGAGAACTTAATACTCTCAGGTAATGCAGATTACTTTAACTTCTTTTCATCTACAGTAACACAAGTTTTAGACACTGACCCTATAGATGTTGCAGCTTCAGGTACAACAGTTAATACTTTAAAACATTCAATAGCATTTAATGAGACTCTATTGTTATTCTCAGATACAGCACAATACAAAGTAGGTTATGCTGGTGAAACTATTACACCACTAACAACTATACTAAATGAGGTATCTACATTCGCTTTAGATGACGCTGTAACACCTGTATCTTCAGGTAAGTTTGCATACTTTGCACAGAAGAGGAATGCTAACACAGCTATAAGAGAATACTTTGCTGACAATGACACACTAACTAATGATGGTCTTGATATCACTGTAGCAGTACAAAAGCTTATTCCTAATAATGCTTATCAAATGATTAGTAACACAACAGAAGATACTTTAATGGTACTTTGTGCAGATACAGCTGATTCACAACTAGCCCCTTACTCAGGGACAGCTTCAGCAACTAACGCTTCAACAATGTTTATATACAAGTATTTCTTTGATAGAGGAGAGAAGGTACAAACAGCGTGGTCTAAGTGGACATTTACAGGTGTAAAGATACTTGGTGGCATGACTGTAAACAACTATGTTTATTTAATAGCAGCTGAAGATACCGATACTAAATTATTTAGGATAGACCTACAAAACTTAGCTGACTCAACTATAGGCTTTAATGTTCATGTTGATTTTAAAAAGAGTGTAACAGGTACTTATTCTTCAGGTACAGGTTTAACAACATTTACAGCACCATACGGAGCTAAAGCGGGTCTTATAGCTGTTGATAGTACTACAGGTGCAAACTATACAGCTACTAACACCAGTGGTGGTACATATACAATAGAAGGAGACCACACTGGTTTAATAATAGGTGTGCCTTATGAATCTAAATATACACTTTCTCCACAATATGTTAGAGAAGCTGCTGGTAATGGTGTCATAGCTATTACTTCAGGTAGATACCAAATTAGAACTATATCTTTTGATTATGAGAACTCAGGTTTCTTTCAAGTAGAAGTTACTCCTGAGACTAGAGACGCATATACAACTATAATGAATGGCTATGTTGTAGGCTTCTCAGGTAGTGTAGACAATCCAGCATTATCTAGCGGGACACTGGTTGTCCCAGTACAATCTAGAAACACACAGTTTACTTTAAATGTAAAAAGCAGCAGTCATCTACCCATGTTTATACCAAGTGCAGAAGTAGAGGGCTATTATCATAGACGTTCTAAGAGGGTATAAAATGGCACACGTGAGAAATGCAATAGTAGCAGATGGTTTATTCCTAGCTCCTAAGATGCGGGATGAAGACAAAGATGAATTACTGGCGGCTGATGGTGTACAACCTATGGCTGCCTTGTTAGAACCTTTTAAACATAGAGGAGCTCGTAACTACAGTGTTATAGGCACAGAAGAAGAATATGTTGTTGGCATGTTTGGCTCAGTACCTTCAAGTGAAAAAGGATGGGGTGTAGCTTGGTTGTTATGCAGTGATGAGCTGTTTAATTATAAGAAAGAATTTGTAAAACAATGCCCTCAATGGGTAGAAGACATGGGTAAAGGGTATGATTACCTGTATAATTATGTAGACAAAAGAAATGACAAGTCATTAAAATGGCTTAAGTATTTAGGATTTAAAGAAGTAGAAGAAATCAAAGAGTATGGACATCTTAAGATGCCCTTCTTATTAATGGTCAAGGAGATGAAATAGTATGTGCGGCGTTAACGAAGCAATGGCAGTCTTGTCGATAATAAAATCAGTCAATGATTTTCAAGGACAAAAAGCTCAAGCTAAAGCTCAAAAAGAGGCTAACAGAATAACGGTAGAAAACGCTAACATATCTTATCTAAATGACATACAAAAGATAGAAGGTGAGAAAGTAGAAGCTGCTAGAGAATTTGCTCTTGAAGATTTTAAAAACAAAATGGACTTGCGTAAGAAACAAGCCCAAGCACTTAACTTAGGCTTTGGTAATCCATTTAAAGTAGTGCAAGATTTAGCTGGAGCAGCTGACACAGACTACGTAGAACTACAAAACGCTTTCTTATCAGACATGTATAAAGCTAATTATCAGTATACACAGGCTTATGCAAATATGCAGAAGACTCGTTCTCAATATGTTAAACCTGTTTCAGAACCAAGTGCATTAGGATTAGGGGTTCAAATAGCAACAACAGCTGGAGCTTACGCATTAAGCCCAAATTCTATTATTAATCAACCTAAATCATTATCTCAAGCTAGTAATAGTGCATTAAGTTATGGCTCAGGCACAGGTGGTTTTGAAGGTTTTAAGCCAGCGGGTCAATATTCAATACCAACAAGAACATTAGGCGGTAAATAATGGCATATGAATCTAAAGTAACAAACAAATACTTCGGCACTACATTTGCTGGTGGTGGTAAAGCAAGTGTGCAAGAAACAGAACTCTCAGGGTTAGTAAAAGCATTAGGTAACTCACTCCCACAATTACAAGAGATGGGCAACCAGTATATAAAAACCCAAGAACAAGAAGCAGCTACAGAAATAACTAAACTAAATGCACAGGGTAAGAGTACAGAGGAAATCAAAAAGATAATAGACTCAGGTGAGAATGAGGCTTTAAGTAGTATGTATGCTACAGCTACTAATAATTTGTGGCTAGGTAAACTACAAGCAGCTGAAGATATAAGAACAGCTACATCACAACTTGCTGACTACAATCCTGACGAACAAACAATGGATGAGTTTTTAGCTGACCGTATTGGTACAGACTTTAGTAACACAGATAAGTATTATGCTGGTGGGTACGCTTCTGTCTTTAATGAAAAGAAAGCTCAACTATTATCTAAAGACGCTGAAGAGAGATACAAAAGAGCCTCTACAAAAAAAGTAACAGACTTATCAAACTTTATCCGCACATTTGAAGGTACAACAGAAGAAGGTATTAGTTTTCATCAACGTATACCAAGAGATGGTACATACACAAACACACAAATAAATGACGCAACAGTACAAGCTGCTGAGTGGTATCTTGCTAACGCTGAGACTACAGCAGATATTGATAGAGCAATGAGTTACTTAGAAGCTGATAGAGGAACTGGTAAAAATGGTATGAAACTGGGCTCGTTAATATCAGCTGGTAATCAAAAAGCTATACAAACCTTAATTTCTCTTAAAGCTAAAAGAATATCTATATATAACCGTAATAGAATTATTAGACAACACAACAAAGAAGACGCAAGAGAAGAGGGTCTAGCAGCTTTATTTAACAAGAATATTACAAAAGACGAACTAATAAAAAATCTAAGTATAGCTGGTGCATTAGATTCCACAACAATGAAAACTATTGATTACATTGAGGGAAAACAAACTTACTTTGCTACACCAAAACAAGTAGCAGAATTTAGATTAGGCATAGCTAATGGGCAGTTTAACTCACAAGCTGATATGTTTGGCTACATGGTAAAAAATGGCATAGCTTATGATTCTAGCTTTGCTACTATTTATAAATCTTCTAGAGAAGGTGAACTACCTGTTTATGAAGCAGACCACATATATAGCAAAGGTGTTAGTAACATTATTAACGCTTATGCTGTTAATTTTGAGGGTAAATTTAGCAGAACCAAAGCAGAAAGCATTAGGCTGTATGTACAAGACGAGATACTAGACAGGCATTATACAGAAGAACCTAAAACTGTCAGTGAGAAAAGAGCCATGATGAGAGAAATCATGCAAGAAGTAGAAAAACTTAATGAAACAAAAATGTTTGGTGCGGATAATACTATGGCAGAACCTAAAATTACTTCTGTTCCAGTAAAATCTGAAAGAGATTTAACAAAAGAGTTTGAAGAAGATAAACAAGCAGCTGAAGAAATGGAACAAGAGTTTTTAGATGAAGAGTTTGTAGCTGGTGTTACACCAAAATTAATTGACGCCCTATCTAAAGACACAAGCAGTCTACGAGATAATAAACCTGTCTTTACAGAAGAAGATAAAACGTTGTTAAGAACAGACGCACAGGATGAAAGAGCATTTAGAATAGAACAGTTATATCCTTATATAGCTAAAGAAGTCTCTAATATACTGGGATTCCAAGACCAAGAAAGCCTTAACAGATTTGTAGCAAACACGTCTCCTGAAGAAATACAACAATTTGTTGAGCTATTAGCAGAAGCTTTTGGTGTAACTACAGACGAAATAAACCAAGCACTAAGTAGTAACTTTGCTGAATATGTTGGATATACACCTACTGACGAAACTAGAACAACAAGAGGTAGGGGTGGAAGAGAAATGACAGACGAAGAAAGACAAGCAAAATTAGAAGAGATTGAAGAAGAAAATAAAAAGAAAACTAAAGAAAGAAAATCAAAAGCAAAAGGACGTAATAAGTAATGCAAAATCTTAAACGTGAATTAGAAAGAAAAGAACAAGGTTTACCTGAAACTTCAAGGGACGCTGATGAAAGACGTCGTACTGCCGCTGAGACTCGTAAGAGTGTATCGCTAAATAAAAACTTAAATAAACCTGAAGACCAGTTTGCAGCTTTACAAGAACTGACAACTGAAAAGTTTATTACTACAGCTAGAAGCTATTATAACCACAGAGAAGAAACCAATAAGTATGATGGCATGGATGAAGCTGATATATTAGAAAAGTTTTATGATGATAGAACATGGGGTAATTACAACACAGGTTCTATGGCAGCTGATGTTCTGTATACAGGAACAGAAGATGATGAAGAAAGGTTACAACAGTTTGCATACTTACAACAAACTTATTCTCGTTTACCATCATTTTGGAATGACCCTAACAGAACCTTTGGTCGCTGGATAATGGACGCTGGTGCAGCTATGTTATTAGACCCTGTTAACTTTGTAGGTCTTGGGGTTGGTAAAGTAGTAGCTAAAGAATCTTTTAGTCTAGTACTGAAACAGAAGTTAGCTGGTAAGATGGCTAAAGAAGTAGAAGAAGATATTATAAACAACATAGCTAAACAAGCTAAAGAAGAAGCTTTAGGTAAAGCTGTTAAGAAAGGTGCATTATATGAAGGATTAGTAGCTGGTGCTATTACAGGTGCACAAGACGGTTTACTACAAACTTCTGCTATAAATACAGGCGTACAAGATAACTACGACTTATCACAAATGGCAATTAACGCTGCCGCTGGTGGTGCTTTTGGCACATTGTTTGGTGCTGCTGGTTCAGCTTTTTCGTTTAAATTAACAAACAATCAAATGAGAAAACGTGCTATTAGACAACTAGAGGACATACATAAATATGGTATTGAAACTACCAACGGCTCTCTTTTGTTTAATGATTTATTAACTGTAAAGAGAACAGACCAGCTTTACAAAAATATGAGTAAACAACAAAAGCAAGAACTAAAACAACTAAAAGAAAACACTTTAGATTTAGAAGCTGATGTTGACACTACTATAGAAACACTAAGAAAGACACCTCAGACAGGCAGAGGCAAACCACCTGAAGAAACATTTAACTATGACAGAATAGACAATGCTGAAGCTGTAGAATTTTTAATGGCTTACACAAGAAAAATAAGAGATAACTTAGAACAAGATTCTGTTTCATTAGAACAAATGAGAAAAGACGCTGCTGAAAAAGGATTAGACCCTGAGAATGTTTTAAAACAAGGTAAAAACATAGCAGAGTATAGAGATTTATATGCTGACATAATTGCACATAGAGAACTGATGGTTAAAGAATCAGCAGCTATAAGACAGCTAGCACAGAAGTTATATAGAGAAGACCTTACACCAGCTGATAAAACTAAGATTAAAGATGAGATAGCTAAGCGTGAAGAGATAATTGATATTATTATTAAGAATCAAAAAGAAGGGCAAACAAACGTAGCTAGAGGTCTTACTTCTTACAATACAAAAGTTACAGGTGAACAACGTGCTATCTTAGAAGCACAGCCTACAGACCCTAAAATGAAAAAGCTAAAGAAAGATGACCCTGAAGAGTATTACAAAAAGATAGCATTGTTGGATGATGATGACCAAGTAATAAGGGCGTTAACAGATGTCAAAGAATTTGATAGCTGGGACTTAGCAGCTGAATATGTTAACAACAACTTACTATCTTCTCCTGATACTCACATACTCAACATAACGTCAGGGCTGACACAAGCTGTGTGGAAACCTTTTATAATGACACTACGTGCAGTTAACTTATCTTTAGTAGATAGACAGCGTTCAGCAAGTCTAGCTAGAGAGTCAATGAACACTTTGATACAACAGATGGTCTACACTAAGTTTGCCTTAGGTAGAATGGCTCAAGGGTTTCTTAAGGGTCGTCCTATATTAGATAAGCGACAACTGAAAGTAGACAACAATATACAACAAGGTAATTTACAGCGTTGGTTAAATGCGTCAGCTGAGATACTAACTGAACCTTTAGGTAGGACAGGTAGATTAATGCAACAGTATTTAGTAGAACCAACAACAGCAGTAATGACTTCACCTTTACGTGTATTAAGTGCTGGTGATGAATTTTTAAAGTCTATGTTCTTTAGAGGAAGAATGGCTGCTCAGATACATGAGTTAATATTAAAAGACCACCCTGATATTGTTAGCAATAAGTTTATAGCACCATTAAAAGCAAAAGGTAAATATGCTGACAAATTTAAAGAGTATGAAAGGTTATACTACAATGACAAAGGGGAAGCTATAGATGTCAATGATTTACTACCTGAAGAAAAAGCTAAGCTTAGAACAGAAGATACAGCAGCTTACAACACTCCACTAAGGTATGCACAAGAAGGTTCATACACACAATCAGCTGAAGTCAAAGATGTTATCACAGGCGGTTCAGCACCATATAACATAACTAAAGAAGTACTTAACATCACTGGTAGAAACAAATGGATGAGAGTATTTGGCTTACACTTTATTAATACACCATCTAACTTAATACGTTGGAACATGCAGCATTTACCCCTACTAGGTAGATATCAAATAGAAATGCGTCAACTATTAAGAATGAAAGATGGAAGTGTTTATAACCCACTAAAACATTCAATCAAAGACGCAGTAGACCCTGAAGCAGCAGCAGAAGCAAACGCTAGGATACAAGCTGGGTGGTTAGTGTGGACAGCTGCAATGTATGCAGCAATGGAAGGTAAAGTTACTGGTGGTGGTTCTAGAGACTTCAGAGAAAACCAAGAACGTAAAAAAGCTACAGGATGGCAAGAATATTCTTACAGAAAACCTGACGGTAGTTATGTTTCTTTTAATAGATTAGACCCATTAGCTATGCCTTTTGGTATAGCAGCAGATGTATTAGACATAGTAGAAGACTACATGGCTGTTCACCCTGAGTTACCTGATTATATAGAATCACCATTAATAGAAGCAAGTATGGCTGGTATTACAGCAATGGTACGTAATATGACATCTAAGTTTTATACACAAAACATAATAGAAACAGCTAACGGTTTATTAAGTGATGACTTCATACGCATGAACGCACCTGATAGATTCTTCTCAGGATGGGCTGCTAGAGGCATATACAAAGCTACACCACTGTCAGGAACATTGAGATATGCTAATAGAATAGGTGATGAGTACAACAAAGAATTGTTTACATTTACAGATAGAATGAAACGACTAGACCCATTAGGCAGTGATTTCTCTTATCTAACTGATGAACCTGTTGACCCTATAATGCCTCAAAGAGATATGTTTGGTGCTAAAACACCTAGAAACAAAGGCTGGTTATTTGGTATAGAAGTTACTTCTTCACCATTTGCGTGGACTAAATGGAACAGTAAAGAGGTATCTAACTTCTTTAGAGACAGAGAGTTTACTTACTCAAAACCAGCACATAAATTTAAAGGAACAAAGCTAGACCTTAGATTAGTAAGAGACCCTAACACTAGACAGACAGCATATGATTATATGTTAGAACGCAAAGGTTCTTACAAAGATTATTCTCATAAAGGCAAATCTGACTTATCACTAAAACAATATATAGAAGAACTTATAAAAGATAAAAACAGTGCTCTTTATGATTTACCTACAAAAGAATATACGCTTAAAGATTATCAACAAGACTTTATTCTAAGTATAGTTAAACAAGCAGAAAGAAGAGCGTGGATAGATACACGTCAAAAATTCCCTGTTATAGATGAAACACTTTATAACATAAAAATGTTTGAAATGAAGGGTTTTGAAGATTATAGAAATCAAAAAGAATACATAGACAACATATTCGACATAGAGGACTAAAGTCCCCGTCTTAGATAATAGATACTAGAGAGAAACATACACATGGCAAACAGTTTTGTAAGATATACAGGCAATGGCAGTACCACTGCATACGCTGTACCTTTCAGCTATAGAGCACAAAGTGACATTACTGTTACCATTGGTGGCTCAGCGACTACAGCATTCGCATGGAATGGTGCGGGTACACAAATTACCTTTGACTCAGCACCAGCAAATGCGGCTGCAATAGAGATTAGAAGAACAACAAGTCAAGGGACTAAGCTAGTAGACTATGCGTCAGGCTCAGTACTGACAGAGACAGTCTTAGATACAGATAGTGACCAAGCATTCTTTATGGCTCAAGAGGCTATTGATGATGCTGATGATGTTATTAAGATAGAAAATACTACATTCCAATGGGATGCCACATCTAAAAGAATGATTAATGTGACTGACCCTACAGGGGCTCAGGACGCAGCAACCAAGAATTACGTAGACACAGCGTCTACATCACAAGTAAACCAAGCAGCTACAAGTGCAACTGCGGCAGCTTCGTCTGCTACAGCGGCGGCTTCATCTGCATCCAGTGCATCCACATCTGCATCCACAGCTACAACTCAAGCTTCGACTGCGACAACACAGGCTTCAACAGCGACTACCCAAGCTTCTACAGCGACGACTAAAGCTTCAGAGGCTGCAACGTCTGCTACGGCAGCTGCGTC
>VMHT01192748.1_pt1 | contig 18345 bp, 18 predicted proteins | sample 4693611 | NCBI WGS metagenome assembly VMHT01 (sample SAMN12280063, study PRJNA550983) | marine metagenome | isolation source: seawater sampled from same location over 5 years 0.02-0.2 micron viral filtrate | place: USA: collected off the coast of southern California halfway between the port... ...
AGAAACATCTGTAAATGCTATAAAAGAGTTTAGAGATTATAGATGGAAAAAAGATAAAGCAAATAGATTAACAAACATACCACAAGATGGTAACGATCATATTCCTGACGCAACTAGGTACGCTACTTATTCTCTAATGAGCAAACCTAACTATGGTAAGTATGCTATTCGTTAGACGCTTCTCTTTCTCTTAGTTCCTCCATAGCTGCTTGTATAAACTTTGCAGCATATTCGATTTCACCTTTGACCTGAGAAGTTGTCATTTTGTTTAAATCATATATCATATTGTAAATATAATTAAAAAAAAGTTATCAAAAAAAATTGATAATTAAAATAATTGTTGTATATTAGCTTCATAATATGAAAACAATGAATAAAACAAAAATTACAAAAACAAAAGATGTAGAGGTAGTACTCTACACATACATTGATAACTGGACTGGAGAAAAACATACAATTAAATGTTTTCCATTTTCAGAACTAGATTCTTTAATACAAAGATCAGTAGGTAATAAAACCTTAAATAACCTTATAAGTAAGTGGCATATAAATCCTGATAAATACGATTTAGATACTTATAAATATGGAGGAGAAATAGATTATTTAGGAATACCGATTGTGGGATTTCCTAAAATAAAAACTCGTTATGATTTACAAATAACTGGTATTGGTGACATAACAAGAAATGGATTCCAACATTCTGATACACATTTTTCAGATTCTTTAGATTACTCTAGTGGTTTTAGAAATGCAGAGGGTTTAATCGTTGCACTTGGTAGATCTTATGATTCTGAATATCCTGATGAAAAAGTTAATATGACCTATGCAGAGTTAATACAACAGGAAATTTACGACACTAATGTTTTAATAAACTCTGAATATATATAATTAAACAATACAGGTGCTGATAACTCATATAGAGAACGTGTCAAAAGAGCAGCACCTTTTTATAAATTATGGAAGCTAAAAAAAAAGAACAAGTAAAATCAATATCACAAACGGTAATGGCATTTAAATATGTATTTGGTCATTACGATCTTACTTTCTTAAAGCTGCTAGACGTGTCACAATTAGAAGATCTATTTATACAAGACGCATTTAACGATCCACACTTACATATAAGTTATCAATTAGATAAAGACAAGATTAATTTTGAAATAATAAAGCAAGAAATTACATCTACATAGAAGTTCATTTCATATTAGTTAGTCGAGTTAAAGAGGGTTCGTAGATGTCCCTCTTTTTTTATTGGTAAAAAATACTTAATTTGGTATTATATACTTATGAAACTTTCAGTAAACGTACCAACAGAATTAAGTGAATTGACACTTGGTCAGTATCAGAAGTTCTTAAAGGTGCAAAAGGATAATGGTGACGGAATGTTTGTAGCACAGAAAATGATTGAAATATTTTGTGGTATAGATCTGAAAGATACTTTTAAAATTAAGATCACAGATATAAATCAGATAGTAGCAATACTAAATGAGATCCTAGAAATTAAACCTGACTTAATACATAAGTTTAAACTAAACAACTTAGAGTATGGTTTTATACCAGTGTTAGAAGATATATCATTAGGAGAATACGTAGACATAGAAACCTTTATGCAAAACTGGGACGAAATGCACAAAGCTATGAACGTGCTCTATAGACCAATAGCACAAAAACATAAGGAGAAGTATAACATAGTTGACTACGAAGGATTAGAAAGTGATACTATGAAAGATATGCCATTAGATGTTTGTTTTAGTTCAGTGGTTTTTTTTTACAATTTAGGAATCGAATTGTCGAGCAATATGATGGATTATTTAACGGATCAGGAGATGGAGAATCTTTCGACAGAACAGCTCAATTCCATAAAAGGTGGGGGTGGTATTCAGCAATTTACGAACTCGCTAAAGGAAGTATTACAGAATTCGAGAATATCACTAGGGAGAAATTAACAAAAGCATTAACTGTATTATTATACATTAAAGAAAAAGGTGAAGTAGAAAAAGCAGAATTAAAATCAAATGCAAGGAAACATAGCAATTAGATCGTATTACAAAATAAGTGAATTATTAGAAAGTTCATTATTAAGTAACAATATTACAAAGACAGTAACAATAGGTGATGTATCAGAAGTAGATCTAGGTAAACAAACTATATTTCCATTAGCACACTTTATTGTAAACAGCGTAGTATCAACACAACAGACACTTGTATATAATATAACTGTATTAGTTATGGATATTAAAGACACAAGTAAATACAAAGAAGTTGATAAGTTTAGAAAGAATACAGACGAACAAGATATACTTAACACACAATTAGGAGTTTTAAATTTATTAATACAAAAACTAAGGTTTGGAGATTTATCTACACAAGGATATAAGTTAACTAATGATCCTAGCTGTGAACCATTTGTAGATAGGTTTGAAAATAATCTAGCAGGTTGGAATGCAGATTTAAATATAGAAATGCCTAATGATCAAAATATATGTTAGTAGTATCAGACAAAATTAATGAAAGGTTAGTAGAGTTTTTTAAAGCAGTACAAAAACAAGCTAGACAAAATTTAAGTAAGGGTACAAAACTGCAAAGAAAGAAGCGACCTATAAACAACACAAAAAGATTATACAATAGTATTAAGTATCAAAAGTTATTAGAGAATGATGGGCAGATAGCTTATGGTTTATTTATGGAAGATTATGGAGATTACATAGATAAAGGAGTAAAAGGTACTAAGAGTAACTATAGAGTAAACAAGAACACACCATTTAAGTTTAAAAGTAAACCACCACCAAGTTCTGCAATAGGATCGTGGGCAAAAGCTAAGAACATAAGATTCAGAGATACTAAAGGTAAATTTGCAAAAGGTAAGTATAATGCTATTGGTTATGTAATTGCTAGATCAATATATGAGAAAGGTATAAGGGCTAACAATTTTTTTACAATACCATTTGTTAATGAGTTTAAAAAATTACCACAAGATTTACAAAACATATTTAGTGATGACTTAGTAATAGATATGATAGAACAAATGATTGAAGCAGGATTAATAAAAAATATATAATGGCAACAATATTATTAAGATCACCTTATTACGAAACACACAGTCAACCATACGCAAGTCCTAATGTAGCGAAAAGTGCAACGATAACTTTATCTGTTGGAGGAACACAAATTAGTGAGATGAGCAAAGATACTGTGCTAACAGGTACAACAAATCAGGAAACTGGAACAATAAGTTTTGAGATAGCAGATCTATGTAGAGATTATTTAGATATTACATTTAACAACTCATACACACCACAATTTATTTCAATTACTGGATCACTTGTTTTTAAAAATAAAACAGTAGATGAAATTAATACAGGACAAACTGCAACACAAGTAGGAAATTCTGTATCAATAGCACATAAAGGTTTAGATGGTTACTATGAATTTATGGAAGGCACAGGAACTGGTCAGAATAGTGCAAAAACTATAGCACAAAACGATTTACTTATAGACACAACCTTAACAACATCACGCACTAATCCACCTACAGGAAATACTGTACAGTTATATTATCCTGATAATACAGTAGGATATATACCATATTGGGACGGATCAACAATAGTATATAGTTCCTTTACTGCAACTGCTACAACAGCTACTGTTATTAGTACAGTCTTTGTTATTAATAGAGTTTGTAATAAACATACAGCATATAAGGTCACATTTGTAAACAAGTACGGAGCATTACAAGATTTTTACTTTAACGGAAAGACTACAGAAAATATTAAAGTAGAAACAACGAAGTTTAAAAGAAACATAAACAATACAAGCTTTGAGTATGATAAACAAAAACATAGCATAAAACAATTTAATACATTAGCAAACGAAGGTCTTATATTGAATACGCCACCTATGAGTTACGATAGCGTAAATGAATCTATGAAACAATTACTAGTCAGTGAACAGGTATGGATTAGAAAAGTAATGGGGGGATCAGAACAAACAATACCAATTATTATTACAAGTAATCAGCAAACAATAAAGACAGGTTTAAATGATAAAGTAATACAGTATACAATAACAGCAGAATATGCTTTTGATTATATAAGTAATATTAGATAATGAACAATATTGAGTTATACACTAAACTACCTAACGAAACAAATTACACAAGGTTAGATCTTTATGGTGATGAAACAATATCACTTACAAGAGTAATACAAGATGTAAAAGATCCTGCCAAAATCTTTACTGATTTTACAAAAACATTTAGTATTCCTGCAAGTAAAGTAAATAATAAATTTTTTAAGCATTATGAAAATTTTACGCAAAGTTCAACCTATTCTTTTGACGCAAGAAAAAGAGTAACTGCTAAAATAGAATTAAATAGTCTACCGTTTCAAAAGGGAACAGTTAGATTAGAAGGAGTAGATCTTAAAAATGGTACAGCAAATGAATATAAAATTACGTTCTTTGGGGAGCAAAACCTTAAAGGTATATTGGGAGAGCTTAAATTAAAAGATTTAGATTGGCTTTCTAATTTTGACACAACATATACATCAGCTAAAATTATTGATGGTTTATCGAGTGATGGTACAGGATCGGTTACAGTTGACAGCGTAGCTTATCCTGCACCACTAGTTACTGCACTTATAGGAAATTCTATGCGTGGATATTACAGTAGTAGTACTACTCCTGCATATTGGGATAATACAAAACAAGAAATAAATAAATCAGGTGGTAATTTAAATCCTAGTCAGGGTACTGATTACTCTGGTTATTATTGGAAAGACTTAACATTTAGCATTAGACTATATGTAATAATTAAAGCAATAGAAAATTCAGATATTACTGGTGGTTTAATAAAGTTTAGTGACGATTTTTTTAATACAACAAATGTAGGTTTTTATAATTTGTATATGCTATGTCAAAGAAATGCAGGTAAAGTATTAGAAGGTTTTGGCGATTCATATACACCTAATCAACAAAGCAATAAAGGTTATATAAACGCAACTATTGCAGCAGATCACGAAGAAATACTTACACTAACAAACACAACTATAAATCCTACAGGATTAACTACAGGACAATTATTTCAATTTACACTTACAGTAAACTTTGGTACAATAAGCGATTCAATTTTTGTAGATCTATATGAAGTAAATTCTAACAGACTTGAAACAACATTTACATATACAACTAGTCAAACTGGTGGAACAAGAAGTTATCAAATTGGTAACGGTGCTTATAAACTTGTTTTTAGAAGTAATGCACAACAAACTGTTACAAGTTTTAGTATTAATTTAATAGACACTTTTGACACAAACAGCACTACAAGTATTGCAACGTCAGATTTAGATGCAGGTTTTGTTATTCCTAGTGGAGCATTTACAGTACAAAACAGTATACCTGATATGAAAGTTTTAGATTTTCTAAGTGGGTTATTTAAAATGTTTAATCTTACAGCTACAACTAAAAATGGTTTAACTACAATAGACACATTAAATAGTTTTTATACTGATGGAACTGTAACAAATATTTCAGAGTTTGTAGACAACACAACAAAAACAGTTGACAAAGCTTTACCGTATAGATCCATTAACTTTAGATATGAAGATACAGGAAACATATTAGCTAAACAACACAACGAACAATTTCAATCAGATTGGGGTAGCGTAAGTTATGATGATGACGGAACATTAGACAGCAATAATAATACTTATGAAGTAATTGTACCATTTCAACATATGAAGTTTGAAAGATTATATGATGGATCTACAATAAAAAATATACAAGTAGGGCATTTGTTAGATGACAAACAAGAAGCATATTTAGGAAAGCCATTATTGTTTTATCCTATACATACAACAGAAATACCGTCACCAACATCATTTAATTTAGTAACAGAAATAAGTGGATATGACGCAGGATCTAGTTCTGCAGAATCTACACAATCTGCATATTGGATTCCTAGCAATACTCCTGCATTATTAAATAACGATACTGGATATCCTGAAACAATACATTTTGGTTTAGAAGAAAACGAATGGAATGCTCCTGATACTACTTGGACAAGTTCTTTATTTGACAAATATTACAAATCATATATAGAGAATGTTTTTAGAACTAATGAAAGGTTAACAAAAATAAAAGCAAAATTACCTTTAAAGTTTTTACAGAATTATAGTCTAGCAGATGAATTACAAATAAATGATCTTACATATAGAATAAATAGCATAACAACAAATTTACAAACTGGAGAAGCGTCATTAGAATTATTAAATGGTAGAGAAGCTATTGCAGCAACAGGTGCAGCTACAGTTAGCATAACAATTTCTTCTACTAATAATGCAAACGCAAACACAGCGTGTGGGCTTACATTAAACACTACAGTTCATTATTCTGGATCTTTAGGTAATACTACTCGATTATTTACATCAAGTGCTTTAACAACAGCATATACTGGATCAGGAAATTATCATAGATTCCCTAGTAATTATTATGCAACTATAGATAGTAATGGTTATATATCTAACTATAATCCGTGTCCTACATTATCACCTACACTAACAACAAGTACAGCAACTAATGTAACTTATCAAGCATTTACAGCAAATGGTAGTTTAGATGTATCTAATGGTACTGTATCAGCTAGAGGTTTTTATATAGGTACTAATGCAGTATATACTAACAATCCACAGCAAGTAGTTTCAGGAACATCTACTGGAAGTTTTTCTTATACAAAATCATCAGGTATTGTAGCAGGTACAACTTATTATGTAACAGCTTATGCAACAAACCAACACGGAACAGGAGTAGGAACTACTGTAAGTTTTGCAACAAGTGCAGCACCAAATACACCAACAGTTACATCAGAAGCAGAAACAAATATTGCAGAAACATCATTTACAGCTAACTTAAATATTAGTAATGATGGTGGACAAACAATAAACGGAGCAGGGTTTTATATGGGTACTAATAATGCTTCACCTACAGCTTCAGGTAATATTCATTATGATATATCTCCTGCACCAACAAGTATAGGTAATAAAAGTAGAGCTTTTACTGGTTTAACAGCGTCTACAAATTATTACTACTGGGGTACAGCAACAAATACATATAGTGCTACTAAAGGAATAGCTTCTAGCTATCAACAAGTAACAACAGCTTCAGCACCAAATTGGACAACACATACAGCTATTAGATATCACCCTACAGATCCTTATTTAGCTTGTGTATCTACTGCATATCAAAGAACTGTTTATTCGCAAGGAACTGGTAATACATTTGGAGCAGGATTAGTTATATATGATAACAACGGATTAACAAACTTATCTGTAAACGGATATTATTCTTATCAAAATTATGTGTATCAAGTTACAAGTGGCAATGGAACTTTAGGAGCACAGTCAGCTTGTTCTACAAGTATAAAAAGATTAAGATTAAGTGCTAACTATCCATCTACATCTTACACTAGTTCTACTGCAGCGTGTTCATCTTCTTTAGGATCTGTATACGCATATTATAGTGGAACAGTATCTGCAAATATGCAGACTTGGACTGATACAACTTTAACAACAAAATTTACAGGAGCAGGTAAACAAGGTTATCCAACACACTATCAACCCACACAATATGCAGTTAAGTATGTAAGACAAGCATATAACAGTACATATAACTTTTGGGCAGATATAGGTACAAATTCTTTTGTGGGACAGATTGACGCTAACGGAATATTTGTGCGTAGTTATTATGATTTTGCTAATGGAATATTACCTTGTCCATAAAAAAAACAGATTTAAGTTATTATATATTTATGATACATAGTATAATAGAATTATTAAAATATTCTAAGAGCAAAAGTGAGATAGTGCAGATTGCTAAAGGTAAATACAAACTACCTAATAGTATAAAGGAAGCGTATAACCAATTTAAAACTGAAATTAAATGGCAGTCAAAAAAACAATAGAACTAGAAGTAGATCTTAAGAAAGCACAACAAGACATACAAGACATACGTGAACAGTTTACTGATTTAAAAAAATCTGTAGAGGGCGTAGAAAAACAAGGTAAAAAAACTAGCAAAAATTTAAAGAAAGGTTTTAAAGGGTTACAGCAAACTTTAAAAAATTTAGCAAAAAATGGTATTAATAAGGTAAAAGCCAGTTTAAAAGCATTACCAATATTATTAATAGTAGAAGGGTTTAATTTATTTAAACAAGTATTAGGAGAAAATCAAAGATTAAGTGACGCTTTTGCAATAGCATTTGGTACAGTATCAAATATATTTAATGAGTTTATAAATTTTGTTATAGATAATTCTGATAAAGTCGTAGGGTTTTTTAAAGCAATATTTGAAGATCCGTTACAAAGTGTTAAAGATTTAGGTGCTGCAATTAAAGCAAACATTATAGAAAAGTTTGAATCTGCATTAGAAGCAATAGGATTTTTAGGTGATGCAATAGTAAAAGTATTTAAAGGAGATTTTGCAGGAGCAGCAGAATCAGCAAAAGAAGCAGGTAAAGAATTAATTGATACTTTTACTGGTGTTGATGGAACGTTTGATAAAGTAGCTGATGTAACAAAAAAGGTAGTTAAAGGAATAAAAGAAGTTACTACAAGTGCATTTGAAGGTGCTAAAGCAGAAGTACAGTTAGCAAAAGCTGCAGAGATAGCTTCGGCAGAACAAGAAAAATTAAGATTAGTAAACTTAAAAGCTGCTGAAGAACAAAGACAAATTCGTGATAATGTTAGTGAAGATATAGACAACAGAATAGCAGCTAACAAAAAATTAGGTGAGATATTAGAAGCAGGAATACAACAAGAATTAGAATTAGCACAAATACAAGCAGACGCAGCAGCTGCAGCATTAGCAAACAATAGTACAAAAACAGAACTTATAGCTGCTGATATTAGAGCACAAGCATTACTATTAGAGATTGAAGAAAGATTAGGTGGTCAAAGATCTGAACAATTAGTTAATGAAATAAGTTTAATACAAGAAAAATTAGATCTTGAAACTGTTTTATTACAACAAAAATTTGATTCAGAAGAAATAGAAAGACAGTCAGCAATTAATTTAACAGACAATGAATTTAAAAAATTAGAAATACAAAAAGCAGCAGCAGAAGCAAGAAAACAATTAGCACTAGATGTATTTGCTAAGCAAGAAGAATTGTTAGAAAAAGATTCAGCTAAATTTAAAGAAGCACAAAAAGAGAAAAATAAACTTGTAAAAGAATCAAATGCAGAAGAAGCATTACTAGACAAACAATTAGCAGATATGAAATTTAATCTAGCTAAAGAAGGTTTAAATGCAATAGCAGGTGCGTTAAATAAAAATAGTGTAGCAGCAAAAGCAGCATTAACAGCAGAAGCTATAATGAGTACTTACAAAGCAGCGACTACAGCATTAGATAGTAAACCATTTTTTCCATTAGGTTTAATAGGATTTGCTACAGCATTAACAGCAGGGTTTTCTGCAGTTAAAGGTATAGTAGGTACAAAAACACCAACTGGAGCAGGATCATCAGGTGTGCAAGGAGCAGCAGCTTCAATACCATCAGCACAAGCACCTGCGTTTAATGTTGTAGGATCGTCACCGTTAAACCAAATAGCAGAAACACTAAACAACCAACAACCAGTTAAAGCTTTTGTAGTATCAGGTGATGTAACAACAGCACAACAATTAGATAGAAATATTATTAGTGAAAGTGGAATTTAGAAAAAACATAAATTAAATTATTATATAATTATGAGAATTGTAGAACTTATTTTAGACGAAGAACAAGAGTATTCAGGTATAGAAGCTATATCAATAGTAGAGAAACCTGCAATAGAAGAAGATTTCATTACACTTAATAAAGAAGTAGAATATAAATTAGCTGAAGTAGATGATGAGAAACGCATATTGTTAGGTGCATTACTAATACCTAATAAACCTATTTTACGTATGGGTGAAGAAGGTGAGTATTACATATACTTTTCTAAAGATACTGTGCGTAAAGCAAGTGAATTGTATTTAATGGAAGGTAATCAAAACAATGCAACACTAGAACACCAAATGCAATTAAAAGGTTTAAGTCTAGTAGAATCTTGGATTGTAGAAGATACAGATAAAGATAAGACTGCATTCTACGGATTAAAATATCCAGTAGGTACTTGGGTAGGATCTGTAAAAGTACATTCTGATAAGGTATGGCAGGAGTTTGTTAAAACAGGTGCAGTAAAAGGTTTTTCAATAGAAGGGTATTTTCAAGATAAGTCTGCAAAAAAAGAATCTAATTTATCAGCTATAGAAATGAAAGAAGCTGAATATTTATTAGCAAACATAAAAGATATAGTTTCAGGAGTTAGAGTTACACTAGAATCATACAACGATTATCCACAATCTGTAAAGAATAATGCTAAAAGAGGTATTAAATTAAATGAAAGTATAAATAATAAATGTGCAACAGATGTAGGTAAGATTAGAGCACAGCAATTAGCAAAGGGAGAAAAGATAAGCGTAGATACAATTAAAAGAATGTACAGCTACTTATCTAGAGCAGAAGAATATTATGATCCAAATGATTCTAAGTCTTGTGGTACTATTTCATACTTATTATGGGGTGGACTGTCTGCAAAGAATTGGGCAAGAGGTAAAATGAATGAACTTAAATTATATTCACAAAAGATAAATGATGAATTCGCTATAATAGATGATCGTTTAGCATATAGTACTCCTGAAAAAGCAGATGAAATAGCAAAGAGTATAGGTTGTGAAGGACACCACGTACATAACTTTGAAGATCAAGATTGGTATATGCCCTGCAAAACACACAATGAAGAAGAAGAATTAAAAAAACCTTGTCAAGCAGGATATGAGATGTATGGAACTAAAATTAAAAATGGTAAGAGAGTTCCTAACTGTGTGCCAATAAAAAGATAAACTATGAACTGTAACTGCGATTTTTGTATTTGTAAGTAATGCCAAAGAAACCAAATAAAACACCTAGTAGAACATCACCTAAAAGCAGTAAACGTGCTTGTCTATGCCCTGACAATACGTATAGTCGTAAATGCTGTGATGGATCTATACAAGCACAAGGAATAGGTCGTGTTTAAAAAATACGGTTTGAAAATATAAAAAAAATTACTCTATTCATTATATAGTTATGAATGCTACAGAGATATTATCAAAGGTCAAAACTTTATTAGGAGTTGATCCTAGTAATGTAGACGTAAAGCTAGAAAGTGTTTCTTTAGAAGAAATTACTTTAGAGAATGGTACAGTATTATCTGCTGACAAATTTGAATCAGGTAATGAAGTATTTATTAAAACAGATGACGAAAATGTACCATTACCAATGGGAGAATATGAGTTATCAGACAATAGAATATTAATCGTTAAAACAGAAGGTATGATTGAAGAAATCAAAAATTCAGAAGTAGTAGAAGATACAGCAGATACTGCAGTAGAAGATACTAATTTAGAAGAAGCACCAATTCAAGAAGAAGAAAAATCAGAAATGAATTATGCAACTAAGGACGAACTTACAGCTTTAGCAGAATCTGTGGAAGAAGTTAAGGGACAACTAAACGAAATCATTGAAAAAATGATGGATAAGAAAGAAGAAAAAGAAGAAATGGCAAAGCAAGAAGAATTGTCTAAACCTGCTTCAGAAGGAATTAAACATTCTCCTGAAACAGAAGATACAAAACTTGGTGCAAGATATGCTACGAATTCAAATCAAAATACTACTTACAATAGAGTATTACAAGCAATAACTAAATAATAATTAAAATCAATTTAAAATGTCAACAACAACAACTATTTCAAATGACGTTAGTAGAATTTTCTCTAAACAAGAAACGCTAACTGCTGCAACAACATTAGCTGCTGCAGATTCAGGAAAGACATTCCTAATAAGTGGTACAGGTTATACTGTAACATTACCTGCTCCTACAGCAGGATGGAGTGCAAAGTTTATCGTAGCTGCTGCATTTTCAACTGATTGTGTTGTACAAACACCTGCTGACAATAGAGATATTCTAAACGGTGGTGTGATTGTAAACGGTGCAATCGTAGAAGCTGACGCAGTAGATCAAGTAACTTTTGAAGATGGTGCAGAAAGCATTGGAGATCACGTAAATATATCAAGTGATGGTACTAGCTTTTATTTATCAGGTAATGGTAACGCAGCTTCATCAATAACAGTAGGGGAACTATAATAATAATAAATAATAAAATTTAAAATGGCAACAACTAATAATTTAACAACAACATATGCAGGTGAGTTTGCAGGAAAGTATATCTCGGCAGCATTATTGAGTGGTAAAACTTTAGCTGAAGGAAATATTACAGTAGTTCCTAACGTAAAGTTTAAGCAAGTAATGAAAAAAGTAGCAACTGACGGAATTGTAAAAAATTCTAGCTGTGACTTTGATCCTACATCTACACTTACTCTAACAGAGAGAATATTACAACCTGAAGAATTTCAAGTAAATCTACAGTTATGTAAGCAAGATTTCCAATCAGATTGGGAAGCAGTACAAATGGGTTACTCAGCATTTGATAATTTACCTCCACAATTTAGTGACTTTTTAATCGCACACGTTGCAGATAAGGTAGCACAAAAAATGGAGCAAAACATTTGGAATGGTACAAACGCTAACGCAGGTGAATTTGATGGATTTAGAACAACACTACTAGCAGACGGTGATGTAGTGGATGTTGCAGGTCAAGCAAGTACATCAGCAAATGTAGCAGCAGAAATTGGTAAAGTAATGGACGCTATACCTTCAGCAGTATATGGTAACGAAGATTTAGTTATCTATGTACCAAGTAATATTTACAGAAACTACATTAGAAGTTTAGGTGGATTTGGTGCTAACGGTTTAGGTGCAGCAGGTACAAACAGCGAAGGTAACCAATGGTATAATATGGGTAATGCAGTATCTTTTGATGGTATTCAGTTAGTATTAGCTACTGGGTTAGCAAGTGATACTATGGTAGCTGCTCAAAAGTCAAATCTTTTCTTCGGTACAGGTTTATTAGATAACCAAAACCAAGTTAAAGTAATTGATATGGCAGACATTGATGGATCTCAAAACGTAAGAGTTGTAATGAGATTTACAGCAGGAATACAGCACGGTATCGGATCTGATATTGTACTATATTCATAATAAATAATTGTATAACAATAAAAGGTAGGTGGCATTATACTATCTACCTTTTTTTTTAAAAAAATAAGATATGGCTTGTACATTAACAACAGGAAGAAAAATACCTTGTAAACAATCAGTAGGTGGATTAGGCAAAGTATATATGGCAAAATACGGTACATTAGGTGCTGCAAGTATTTCATCAGGAAATATATCTGCATTATCAGGTACACCTGTATTTTTTCAATATGACTTAAAAGGTGCTACTAGTTCTATGACAACTAACATTATTAGTTCAAGAGATACTGGTACTACAGTTTATGAAACAACTTTAGAATTGACGTTTACACATTTAGACGCAGCAACGCAAGAAGAAATAAAACTAATAGCAGCTGCAAGACCACACATTGTAGTACAGGACAACAATAGAGTAATGAGTTCTAGTGTTAATCCTGACACAGATAATAGTGCTAATCATTTTATGATCGGATTCCATCAAGGAGCTGAATTAACTGCAGGAACTATTGTTAGTGGTGCAGCATATGCAGATTTAAGTGGTTTCACATTGACGTTTACTGCAACGGAAGTAATACCACCGTTATTTATAACTGGATCGGTAGTTACTGCGTTAGAAAGTTCAACGCAAATAGATCCAACAGCATAACAGTTTTTTGTTTTTGTGTGTTTAGAAAGGGGGGTTTTATAATCTCCCTTTTTTATTATGTAAAAAATAAGTTTTTTTTTATTATATAATTATGAAGATTCTAACAACTAGTGCTGCTGCACAAACATTAACATTTACACCGAGAGCATATCCGTCAAGTGTTACTGTATCTATAAGAGATAACAGCACTAATACTACTACTAAAACACAGAATGTTACATTAACAAGAGTAAAAGACAATGCAACAGTATCTACTACATACACATTAGTAGAAGGTAGGTTTTATGATCTAAAAATTATAGAAGGTATAGGTGCTTTGTGGAATACATTTACAACTAAATGGGAAGCAGCTACAGATACTTGGGATAATATTATTTCATCTGAAAAAGATGTATATTTAGATAAAGTATTTTGTACTGATCAAACAATAGATCAATCAAACAATGACTATTACACAATTAACAACGGAGTATATACAGAAACAACAAGTTATCCTGATGATGACTATATAATAATAAGCTAATGAGCAAAATTAGAGTAGTAAATTTAAATACATATACAGCACCAAAGATTACAGAAAACAAACGAGATAAGTTTGTAGCATACGGTGAAGATAATAATTATTACCAATTCCTAATAGACCAATATCAAGGAAGTCCTACAAATAATGCAATTATTAACGGTATAACTGAAATGATATACGGTAAAGGTTTAGCTGCAACAAACAGCAATAAAAAGCCATTGGCTTATGCAGAAGCAATAACATTATTTAAAAAAGATGAGTTAAAAAAAATATGTTCTGATTTTTATTTATTAGGACAAGCTACATTACAAGTATACTATAATGTAGACCGTAGTAAAATTGTGAAGGTAGAACATTTTCCAGTACAAACTTTACGTGCAGAAAAAGCTGATAAAAATGGTGAGATAAAAGGTTTTTATTATTTTCACGATTGGTCAAAATATACACCAAGAGACGAAGCAAAAAGAATACCTGCATTTGGTAGTGGTAATAATGCAATAGAGATTTTGTGTATTAAACCATACAGAGCAGGTTATTTTTACTACACACCAGTTACATATCAAGGTGCTTTACCATACTGTGAGTTAGAAGCAGAAGTTGCAAACTACCATATTAATAATATACAAACAGGATTAAGTCCCACTATGTTATTAAATTTTAACAATGGTACTCCTGATGAAGAAGCTAGAGAATTAATAGAAAGAAGAATATATGATAAGTTTAGTGGAACAAGTAATGCAGGTAAATTTATATTAGCATTTAATGACAATTCTGAAAGTGCTGCAACTGTAGATCCAGTACAATTATCAGACGCACACAATCAATATCAATTTTTAAGTGATGAATCAACAAATAAGATCCTCGTAGGACACAGATTATCTTCGCCACTACTATTAGGTATTAGAACAGGAAATAATGGCTTAGGATCAAACGCAGACGAGTTAAAACAAGCAAGTATACTCTTTGATAATATGGTAATAAGAGTACAGCAAGAATATATATTAGACGCATTAGATTCTATACTAGCTTTTAATAATATTTCTCTAAACTTATATTTTAAAACATTACAACCTTTAGAATTTACAGATTTAGAAGGTAATATTGTAGATGATGAAACTAGAGAAGAAGAAACAGGAGTAGAAACAGATAGAAACGAGTTATCTGAAGTAACTGCATTAGGTGAGTTTATTGCTTTAGGAGAAGAAGAAGATTTAGAAGAATGGGAGCTAGTAGAATCAGCACCAGTAGATTATGACATAGATGATGACTTAAATAAAAAGTTAGAATTAGCTTCTACTGGATCTGCAAGACCTATGGCAAAGAGTGATCAAGATGGTAAAAATAAAAAAGGTTGGAAGTATAAAGTAAGATACCAATATGCACCACAAGAATTTGACGGTGATACAAGAGAGTTTTGTAGAAAAATGGTACAAGCTAATAAGATATATAGAAAAGAAGATATACAGCAGTTAACTAGTAAGCCAGTTAACAAAGGTTGGGGAAAAGGTGGAGCAGATACTTATGATATATGGTTATATAAAGGTGGTGGATCTTGTAGACACTACTGGGAACGTAGAGTTTATATGAGTAAAACAGTAAGCCCTGATCCTAAAAATCCTAGATCAAAGTCAAGTGTTAGTAAAGCAAAACAAGAAGGTTTTACACCTGAAACTAACAATAAAAAAGTAGCAACAAGACCTAGAGATATGGTTAACAGGGGTTTTGATAAAAAGAAAGATTTTAAAACACCGAAAGGTAAAGCATTTTAGAAATGGCACAAGTATTATTTATAAAAGTACAGGACTTAAAGAAAAATACAATCATAGACGGTAACGTAGATGTGGATAAAATATTGCCCTATATAAAAATATCGCAAGAAATACATATACAAAACTTTCTTGGTACAAAATTATATGAAAAAATAGAAACAAAAATAACAAACAACGATTTAGCAGGACACTATTTGACATTAGTCAATAATTATGTGCAACCTGCATTAATACATTATGCTATGATGGATTACCTACCATTTGCTGCATATCAAGTAAAAAATGCAGGAGTATATAAGCACGTAAGCGAAAATGCTGAAAGCGTATCAAAATCAGAAGTAGATTATCTAGTTAATAAAGAAAGAGAGTTTGCAGAATATTATATAAGAAGAATGATAGATTATTTAAGTTTTAATAATACAAACTTTCCAGAGTATAATTCTAACACAAATGAAGATGTTTATCCTGATAAAGATAATTTATTTAATGGGTGGGTATTATGATAAGAAAATATAAAATCAAAGACAAAAATTTAAAAAAATTAAAAAAATATATAAATACTAAATTAAAAAAAGATGGCAGCGTTAACTGGAAATTCAATAAGTAGCACTTATCCTAGCTTAATTAAGGTTGGAGATAACGGAGCATTAGCAGCAGCTTTACAAGCTATTACAGATGGTTCAGGAAACAGTAGTGGATTAAGTATGAACACAGGTGGTGATCTTACTGCTACTGGAACTATAACAGCAAATGCTTTCGCAGGTGCATTAACTGGTAATGTTACTGGTAACTTAACTGGTACTGCAAGTTTAGCTTCTAATTTAACTGGAACACCAAACATATCTGTAGGAACTATAGCAGCTAGTGGTACAATTACTGGAAATGTAACAGGAAATATTACAGGTAATTTAACAGGTAACGTAACAGGAAATGTAAGTGGTACATCAGGATCTACAACAGGAAATGCTGCGACTGCAACAGCTTTAGAAACTGCAAGAACAATAGCAGGTGTTAGCTTTGATGGTACAGCAAATATTTTACTAGACACAGACGACATAACAGAAGCAACAAATAAGTATTATACAAATGAAAGAGTAGATGATCAAGTAAATACTTTATTACAAGTTGGTACTGGACTTACAAAATCATATAATGATGGTGCAGGTACGTTAACATTAACAAACAGTGCCCCTGATCAAACTGTGGCACTAACTGGGGGTACAAGTATTTCTATAACTGGTACTTATCCAAGTTTCACAATTACGAATGCTGCTCCTGACCAAACAGTAAGTTTAACTGCAGGAACTGGTATTGGTATTACTGGAACGTACCCAAATTTTACAATAGCAAATAGTGGATCAGGTATAAGTTTAACAGATTTATCTGCTACAGACGCAGGGGGATTAGGAAGTTTTAGTTATAATAATAGTTCAGGTGCTTTTACGTACACTGGTGCTTCGAATTCAGATGTTAGAGGATTGATAAGTGTAACAGACGCAGGTGGTGATGGATCTTTAGCATACAATAATTCGACAGGTGTTATTACGTACACTGGTGCAAGTGCGTCAGATGTACAAGCACATATAACAAAATCCTATGTTGATGGTTTAGGTATTGCTGCGTCCACAGCTTCAACTTTAGCAACAGCTAGAAATATAAACGGTGTATCATTTAACGGTAGTGCTAATATTACATTAGATACAGATGATATTGGGGAAGGTAGTAGTAACCTTTATTACACAACTGCAAGATTTACTTCTGCATTAGCTACAAAAACTACTGCAAATTTAACAGAAGGATCTAATTTATATTTTACAGACGAAAGAGTAGATGATAGAGTTGCAAATTTAGTTGTAGCAGGAGCTTCAATTAGTAAAACTTATGATGACGCTGCAGGTACATTAACGATTGCCAATACAGCACCTGATCAAACGGTTGCTTTAACAGCAGGAAGCAATGTATCAGTTAGTGGTACATATCCAAACTTTACTATTGCTGCGACAGATACGCAAACAGATTCATTTAAAACAATTTCAGTAAGTGGACAATCTGATGTAGTTGCAGATAGTGCAACAGATACTTTAACTTTAGCAGCAGGTAGCAATATGACATTGACTACAGCAGCAGGATCAGACACAGTAACCTTTGCAGCAACTGACACAAATACAACTTATTCAGCAGGAACTGGATTAAGTTTAGGTGGAACAACATTTAGTTTAAATGCAGGTTTAAATAATTTAACAGACACAACAATTACATCAC
>VMHT01016404.1_pt1 | contig 18337 bp, 9 predicted proteins | sample 4693611 | NCBI WGS metagenome assembly VMHT01 (sample SAMN12280063, study PRJNA550983) | marine metagenome | isolation source: seawater sampled from same location over 5 years 0.02-0.2 micron viral filtrate | place: USA: collected off the coast of southern California halfway between the port... ...
TGTGTGATTTCAATGTATAGAGATAGACTCGTAAATAATTAAAAAAAAAATACTTTATCAAAAATTATGTGTGAACTATTTCTTCATATATCGTTTTTTATATTTGCGTTTATGTTTCTTATATAATAGTACCAAAAAAGGTCTATTTTCTAATAACAATCTCTTATTAGAAGCCTTTTTTTTCATTCTCTCATCATTTGCACCATGAGCTTTTGACATATAATATCTAGAGTATGCTTTCTCAGCATTTGAACTCAAATACTTATCAGGCATAGCAAGAGGAAACCAATGAATACCACGCGGACAACCACAAGTTGCAAATTTTTTCACCCCAGGCGGAGCTCTTTCAATATATAATTTGTCAGTAGCAGGAAATCCAAGAGCATACAACTTCTCAATATGCTTCTGACATTTATGCACTTTTTTATATCGAAAGGTATATTCCTTACACAAAGCCAACCCATACTTACACAACCAAATATAATGATAAGGAGCTGACCTAGCCCACACAGCACAAGGATGATTTTTATGAGTACACTTATAAGGTTTCAACTCAACATCACCACAAGTAGGAACGGACCCATTATTAACCCACCACACCGAGTAAAGGAGTTGAGCGGTCTCCAACGGCATTTTAACAACATGCGGGTCAAACAACAATTTCACACAAAACAAAAAAATATTCATGATAACAAACAGAACTTATTACACAATAACAAACAGAACTTATTACACAATATCATTACCCATAATTAATAATTACATTTAACATTTCATATAATCTCAACATATGTCAGAATTAAGCTTTCATCTGTGCTTTGATTGTCCCCTTGTGTTGGTATCCGTGTAATTTGATATTTGATGTGTCGAAATCCCATAAGTTTGTGACCATGATATCTATGGTGGGCATTTTTAACGGAATGCGTTGACATTGTGTTTGTACGGCTTGTTTGTGTTCTTCATATATATGAGCATCGCCAATGTTTATGATAACGCGGCCAGGTGTGAGATTTACTTCTTTGGAAATGATTGAAAGTAATAATGCAGTTGATGCTATGTTGAATGGTAGGCCGAGGAAAACATCCGAAGAGCGTTGTGTCATTTGTACTGATAATCTATTGTCATGCTCTACATAGAATTGATACATGACGTGACATGGTGGTAAGCACATTTGTGCCATTTGTGATGGGCACCATCCGGATAATACTAATCTGCGTGAATGTGGGTCACTCTTTATTGTATCTATGATATACTGTATTTGGTCTATGCCCTTTCCATTATAATTTGTGTTGCAATTTTCATATTGAGCGCCGAAATGTCGCCATTGGAAGCCATAAACAGGTCCTGCGTCGTAATTGCTTTTTTCTGAATTTGCGTCCCATATATGAACGCCTTTTGCTATTAATTCTTTGACGTTTGTTGAACCGCGTAAAAACCAAGCAAGTTCTTCCACTATTCCTTTCCAGTACATCTTTTTTGTGGTTAGTAGTGGGAAGCCATCTGATAAATCGCATTCGAGATGTGCGCCGAATAGTGATTGGACTGTTCCATTGCGGGTCATTCTTTCGTGACCTTCGTTGCTTATTTTTTTTAATAATTTTATGTATTGTTCCTCCATGATATTGTATTATTGTTGTCCTTTTTATACACTATATCAAAAATATATTTTCTGAAAATTGTGATTAGATGTAAAAAATGAAAGTATAAACGCTGTCATTTTTTAGGGTAAATGTCTCATTTATGTGACGTTCCGGAAAATATAAAAAAAAATTGTAGATTCAGTAGACATTATAGAAGTGATTGGCAATATGGTCAACCATTTCCAACTGAAGATTTATCCGAACTATTCGAACAACAGATGAAGTTTCATGTTGACCCTATTGAATGTCGTGAAAATGCAATTATTGTTGATATACCGGACACCGAGAAGAAGTTCAGTGAAGTAGATGATGGGTCAAATGGAATACATGTTTTTTATAAAAAGAATGGTATTAAATATATCGTCGAATATAATAACGATGGTGTATGGACATGTACATGTGAACATTTTAAACATCATAGGAAGAGATGTTGTAAACATATCAATGCATGTATCGATGCCATACTTTGGGAAAAGGGTAAAAATATATTAGTTGAAGAAAGAGGACTTAAATGGCAAGCATATACAACTACATATGAAGTTGTAAACTATAAAAATAATGAACGCGAATACCACATATATCCCGGTTACATTGACATTGTTCAAAAAATTGAGATTCATGAAAATGCGGAATCTCGATTTCATCAATTTGTGTCGAGTAATTCTCATCATAATTTTGTAAAAATAGATTTAGAAAATAGCTCGACGAATTATCACTCTTTCAACAAATGATATATATATAAAAGGAATGTGCAAAAAATAAGGCATGATAAAAAAGTGTAGAATTTTTTTAAAAAAAATGAGACCGAAAGTTGTTCCATCATTCAAATCAATATCAAGTATAGAACCAAAAAGAACGTCCAAAGCAAATATTATCAAAAATGCGCAACCACATAATATTGCAGAGTCCGAAGAAATAGATTATCGTAAAAAACATATTTTAAATCATACTAAAATTGCCGAACAGACAAAGAATATTTAATTATATTATCTTAACTTCATTATTAATTATAAAATATTACTTATTATACACTTATTTTAAATACATACAACTAAATAACCCTACCAACAAATGCGACTCCATTGTGAATATTGTTCAATATGTCCAAAATTCATATCCGACACAAATAACAAAACTTTATGCAAGTACTGTGGTCATTCTGAATGTTGGCATAAGCGCGATACGACACAATTTAAATCATGTCGAGAAAATGCACGCAACGCAATTTATGAAAGACGTGAATTACTTCCAGAAGTACCTCCACTTCCATTGTGTGATAATTTAATTTTTTTACCTGTCTAAATGATATATATATTTAAAAATTTATATTTGCATCTCTACTCATTATTCTGACTGGAGTTGCGGTTGCTGTTAATACAATATCCTTCTTCGGCACAGCTCTATATTCATTCTTCGTTTTATCATTAGAACTACAGTCACAAGTATCACATCTACATGGACAAGATGCCAATGATATAAAACATTGTGTACACAATTCGCAACAACCAAATAATATGTCACACATTTTGATAATATACAGAGATATATATATAATGTCTTTTTTTTGATTTTCAAATTGTATATAAAATGGTATAAAACAATATTAATATGATATATAATGTATGACTTTTGGGCTTTGTCTTGGTTATTCCATTCTTTACTTTTTGTCCGCACTATGTATGAAGTAGTCCATCTAAATTTACATGACCATCCTATATACAATAAACTACCACACCATCGTCAATTATACATCCAAAAAAACATAGTCAAATCTGTTATACTCTGCATATTATTTATTTTTGCATCCATCACCATTTTACCAAGCATCATCAACCATGACCAATGGAATTCCTATTTAATTCGCCGAATAGCGGCTCTATATGGTGCGAACGACATTCTCGGACTACTGATTGTTGACAAATTACCAAAAACAACAAAACTTCATCATCAAGTAAGTACTATTTTCGTCATCTGTGCCTTCAATCTTGATTTCCAAGTGTCATCAGTGGCACAGGCATTATTAGTCTATACATTTGCGTCTGCATCTGCGTACATAGTTAATTGTCATTTGGCTATGCGTTTATTTGCACCAAAACACATTGTAAATAAGAGCCGATTGTTTTCAGCATTAATCTATACATGTAGTTGTTCTATCTGTTGGTGTTGGCATATTTGGTGGTGGTTTACCATTGATAAATCTTTGATACATATAGCTTATATATTATTATTATATTGTATAATTCGTGATGACATCATTTTAATGCAATGGCTTTGTAAAGATATAAATAAAAATTAATATTATTTTACTTTTAATTAACTCTAAAACTCTTTGTATCACTTAGTATACAACACACACTAACTTTAGGATTGGACCATGAAATACCATTATTTTCACATATAGGTTTATCTATTGAACCAAATGCCCATATATCTGATAAACACTCATCTTTTGCAATGCATGTTCCGTTATAAGTAGTGCTAAATGCGCATGTATTAGCATTTACAAAAACAGATGTAATAAATATGTATACAATAAGAAAAAACAATTTAAAATATTTCATTAACAATATCCTTTAACGACTACCATCTTTATACATATAAAAATATAAAACAAACGTCAGTGATATCATACGTCACAAACACTTTTACCATCAGAACAACATCTACCAATTTGTGAAATGATATACTTATGTTCATCAGTCTTAAAAGATGAACATGTAACTTTTTCCCAATCCCAACCAATGAAACATCTATTAGTCCTAAAAACTTCAGAGCAAGGCCCAGTAAAATAAATGGGCTCATGATATTGTTCACTATTGAACTCCTCAAATGTCACATATGAATCACCAGCGAATTTTTCCGGACTTGCACATACCGAAGCATACTGTGTTTGTGACGCAGTAAAATTGCGCATATTCTCAAACATCTTCAACTCTTCAGGGTATGGCACAGGCCACTCACTAAAAGCAGTCACAAATAAAATATGAATAAATGCACAAACATATTTCATCATTTTAAATGTCGACAAGCTATTTATATATTAATATTTCACAAAAATAAATAACATATGTAGAGAAAATGTTTATTAAAAATAATAAACAAAAATAAAGTATAAGAATAGGATGTTTTTTATATATATGATATTTAAATTTTTTGTATCGTTAAATTTAATTTATATTGTCACTGGTAGTAAGTATGGCAATAATGGCGAGTGTTTAAATCAACCCAGTTCATATGGCTATGATTTGAATGATTTGAATTCTGACTGTGATGCAACACAGTTTTGTTCATCATCAAACATATGCACGCTGAAATATAACGATGGTGTTCCGATATATGGCGCAAATCCTAAAGTGGTTTGTAAAAATGGTTACAGTGAAGTAGAACAGACGATTGATAGCTTCGTGGTTGTTTGTTCTTCAACACCAGTCGGTGAAATGTGTATTTCTGGTCCAAATGCGTGTGATACGAATTATTGCATGGACCCATGGGGGTTTCCTTATCCAGCAGAAAGAATTCCTGATACAGATATAGAGTCACAACTGAAAGAAAGTTTGTCACTACTAAATGTCGCATTAAAAGAAAAAAATTTAGCATTTACAAATTATGCTCAATCAATCAACTATGCTACTTTATCATCTGATGCGTACATTGTTTATCTTAAATATGTATACTTTGTGGATACTAAAAAACTTCATATAAATAATTTTTATGAAAATTTCCTCAATGATGAATCTTTACCAGGGTATGATAAAGATTTTATGCGTTTCAAACAGTCTAAAAAATCATGCACTGTAATTAATTACGCAGTGAAAACTGAATTCGACAGAACCGATGAATATGCAACAAAGATAATGACAAAACTGGATACACTTTTAAATAATTTAAAATTAAGTTCAAATTCATCGGATTTAGCTTCGCGTGCATACTCTAAATTTTTTGAAATTTATAACATGCCTATCAATTTAGCAAAATACGTGTCAGAAAATATACAATCTCCACTATCCAATTTTAACAGATGTGATTCAACCGAAAGTTATATTGATGCTCAAGTAAAAAAATCGATTTATGATGGAAAAAAATTGATATACGAAACAACAGAAAAAGCGTACAATGAAATAGCTGGTATAAATTTCGACTACAAACATGCTAAAACCCCGTATTATAAAAACGATGGTAACTGTGATTATAATATGAACACACCTGAAGAATGTGAAGCAGCTGTCAATGAATTCCAATTAAATAATACCGATAAAACAACATGGAGCTATGATTTTGGTTACGAATGGTGGTGTCCTACTCGCAACATGGAATATATTACAACACGCGAAGAATGTGAAGCAGCCGCCATTTCTCTGGGCAATTCGGATACAACAGTTGGCGAAACTGTAAATAGTCTTTCTAAAACCCCTGGTTGTTTTGTATCGTCTACGGGAGGACTTTGGTTCAACGAGAATTTTTCTTCTAAAATAAAATGTAATGAAGGCAACGCTAAAAAATGTTTTTGCAAAACTAAAAATTCAGAGTCTCGCGATGATAATCCACCAGGTTGTTTTGTATCGGCTACTGGATTACTTAGCTTCAATAAGAATTTTGATTCTCCAATAACCTGTGGGGAGCAAGGTACTGCTTGTGTTTGTTATGGAGAGCAAATAGAAATATCTGAATCCGATTATGTGTATAATTCAAATAAGATGTTGTCCGAAGGTGCCAATAAAATCACTATTGGCGAGGCATTAAGTAGAAACCGTACCGACATAATTGTAACTGTTTCTGATGGTGTTTTGATAATGGAAAAGTATTCTAAAAGTTCAGTGGCAACGATAGGTTTTCCAACAATAAGATTTAAATGTAGAGAAACTTGTTATGACAGCACTACACATAAGCCAATAGTAAATATAATAAAACCTGCCTGCCCACCTGCTCTTCCAAATTGTGTAGGATATGGTATGTTAAGTGAAAGCGACGATGAAATAATGAATGGTGGTTGTTCGTTTAAAATTGATACAAGCATGCGTTTAAAAATCCATTGGAATGCAAACTCAATTGGAGCACCATTAGGACAATTTGGTTGGAGCTATGTATGTGCTTTAACACGAAGCCCGAGAAAATATATGTTCAGTGTATTTAAATGTCCACAACCTTATGAAATAAGAACTCGTGAACAATGTTTTTCAGTTGTTCAGTCTATTAAACGTGAAGAACCAGGACTTGGTACACACAATCATATAACATTACCAAATGGTAATTCATACGAACCCAGACCAAATGGTTACACATTCTCCGAACGTGTCAATTTTATGTTTGGAAAAACGTGCAATGGATATAAAGAGGAGGACTATCTAGTAACAAATCATTGGAGCTCAAATTGGTCAAAAACATGGACAACACAATCCCCCGCAAATGCATATTCCGACTTTGGGCCATGTGGCAAGTATGGTACATGTATTTCTGTCCCGAATCCAACGATAGAGCCACCATTGATGAAGATATCACCATTTATTAATGAAACGACACGATATTATAACAATATTACGTGTAAATGTAAACGAGGCCAAGGATATTTCTGCGAACAATCGCTTTGTGACGGATATTGTAAAAATAATGGCGTGTGTATATTAATAGGTGGAGAACCAGAATGTGAATGTTCCTCAGGTTATTTCGGTCCCGATTGTAGTTTGACAGACCTTGAAGGTGAATCAAATGGTCACTGGGAAAGAAATGGTAATGACCACGCGATGTGGTGGGTATTTGATGAAGGTAATAGTCTTACTACATATGATTCAATTGAAAGTGAGTATGGTGATGATGGAGGTGACGAAGCTACTGTTGTGGTTGCTTCTAAACAACATTTTGCATGTTTCGGTTCGTATGAATCTTGTAATGGTATGCCAAAAGACAATAATGATAAATCTATGATAGTTATGTTAACAGATATGGCAAGTATGTATGCAGAAGAATTTGATAGTATTGGTAATTGGTTTCAGATAACATTTGCATTTGATAGTGGCAAAAGTTGGAATGAAAAACGTCAAAAATCCATTGATTCGATTACACCTCGTTTTGATTATTATAATTCAAAATCACTCAATAATGAGATATTATTTACAGATTATAACCAAAGTTTTATGGCGGAGACGTTAATGATTAACAATTTTTATGACGAATACGATACATCAACAGATAAATTTTTAAAATTGAATTTGTGGAATGAGTACGTCAATAAATTGACAGCGTTATCAACATTTTTGTTACAAAAAATAAATCACCAAAACAATATATCAATGTCAAATGTTGAAGATATAAATAAGACAGAAATTAAAGAATTCGACTGTGATTACGTTGGAGACAAATCCATAGACGACTGGACATGCTGTTCAGACAGCAATTTGTCAATGTTATGTACAGACGACTCATGTTGGAATAAGAATGATGTAATAAAGAATAAAAAATCAGAAGTTGATGTTTTGTGGACATCTTCAAAGGGAATCTTACATCAAACATCAAAGGAATGCAACTCAAAAGACACATATCTTGGTAAGTTTGATACATTGGATAAATGTGCACAAGAATGCAGTTCTCACAATAATTGTAAATATTTCCTATATGGAAACGATGAAACAACAAGTAAGTCATGTTACATTGAACACACTATTTCTGACGATTGTCCGGAAGGATTTGTATCCAACAATTATAATTTTTACGAATTAAATGTAGAACCTGTCACTGAAGGGTCATCAAATTTGTATCCTGTACAACTTAAGAATGTAATGATGTCACGTGATGTCATTGGGGACGGTACAACTGGTACATTCGATTTGAGTAATGATGTAGAAGAGTACATATGGCTTTGTTCACCTGATATTGGTTCGTTGATTAGGCCTCCTAGTGTTGGAAACTCTCTCACTGGATTTTATACAGATAAAAAATATGACGAAGTTTCAATTTATCATAGTGAAAGTAATAAATTCATAAAAGTTGACGGTAATTGGTACCAAAGAAATGGCGATAGTGGTAAATTTTTTTATGAACAATGCAACAAACTCTTTGACTCACCACCAGAATTAGGAGGTAGAATTGTCACAAGTAGCATGTGGTTTTTTGTTGTGTATGATTTCGATTGGGGAAAATATACACCTATATTTGCCAACAAAATACTCATTGACGACAGTTCAGGAACGCCCATTGAGAGCGAATTTTTGATGGAAGGATATCATTTCAAAGTCAAAACACGTTCAAATAAAAATGATGGAGTTGTCATACCTGTTACAAATGGAAACACATTTAGGCTCGATTCTTTTTATAAAAACGTTATTCTGCACGGATATTCGCCTACATGTGTAAATCCAAATGTACTTGGTACAGACGCTTCTTGTCTACCACCACAAATTACAACAACAAACACTTGTTCTGGAACTTGTGATAGTATAGGCGACAAATGTACAGAAGGAACCGGTAAAACTTGTTGTAGAATGGAAAACCTGGAAAATTCAATATGTGATTCTGAGTATTGCTGGGTTAATAATGAAAATATAGGAACATTACCATTGGAAAATTGTCAACGTGGATTTAAAAGCTCATGTGAGAATTCTTGGGATTGTGATAATATAGGAGATGTTTGTCGAAATACTTTAGGACATCAATTTATATGTTGCGATTGGTGGAATCCTGGGAAATGTTCATCACCTCAAGAAAGAGGGACGTGTTGGCACAGATTGGATGATTTGCATTTACAGAATATCAATATTTTCAATAGAATTAGTACATCAACTTTACAACAACTTTACAACGCAACGGAAATAAGAAATAAATTTATTGATGTGTTAACAGCAGACGAAGTTATAGAAAAAGTTGGAATAGCTTTAAATATAGATAGACCCGAAGGAGAAGCTGAAAAAACTATAGATTTTGCTATCACGGCAATGACACCTAAAGCAACGGTTCCTTTGCTCTCGTTAAGCGATTTTTTCAGCACATTGATAGATATAATATTCTACGAATCCCCTGAGGGAGTAAGGTCAGGTATTAAAATTTTTACAAATGTTATTTTGATACCAGTACAAAGAATGATACCTGACATTCGCTCAGTGAAAGTTGCTGTACGAATGTCATCGAAATCAGCAGCTGCAATATTGACAATCCGACCTAATTTTGTATTTTCAGCGGACATGTGTGTAAATCAACCGGAAAATGTATTATGTCTATTGGGAGAATTAGGCACTATGCTACTTGGGGAAAGTGAAGTGCAAAAATTCGAACAATTGATGCAATCACTCAAATTTAAATTTAAAGCGCAATTTAAGAAATCACGTGGAGGACAAATACAGAAAAAAATAACATTATCACTAGGATTACCAATTGTTCTGTCTGATACGGATGAAATGTATTTAGCACTTGAAACTGAAAATGGTGCAGGTCCATCTATGTTTTCAATGTGGCTGATGGAAGATATATTCAACAAAAAAATACAGAAAATTATTTATGGTGGTACAATTCCATTTCATTTAAAAATTGGTAAAAAAATCGACATAACATTAATAGGCACTTTAATGTATACTATTGGGAAAGGAACGACACTTCAAGTTCGTATGCCAATGTGGTTGATGGACATCATTCCTTTCACGCAAATTCCTGTTCACGTTCACGATTTATTTATTAAAATAGATTTGTTCAAAACACCGGCAGCTACTTCAAGGCGATTATCAAATATACAGTCCAAAGATATTACTCTGAAAGCTGCTGCTGCTGGTAGAAATATTCAATTCATGGGCGGGCTTTGTCTTGGTACGGAAAATAATTGTAGAATGAAGACATGTGATTATATACAGGGATATTTCTTCAAAAATATAAACATGAAACATCCAAAAGAAAATATGCAAGCTATTTTAATGTCAGAGGTATCATTTTCAAAATTGTTGAAGGTTATGTGCTCATCAGAATGGTTTGGGTTTTGTAGTACGTCGGAAGATAAATCTCAGTTCATGTCAAGTATATATAATGTTGAACAAAAATTCCCTTGGTTAATTGGGTTTGGTTGGCTGCCGTTAACACCGCCGTGCTCAGACCCTGCAGATACTATTGGGGATGGATGTTGTACACGTGAAGAGCTATTGGATGCTGGAAAGTCTTTTGGGAAACAGTGTTACTCAAAAATTGTTTATTCGCCAGGTGCGGCATTTGCATTTAAAACACAATATTCAACCATTATTATTGAAAAAGGTATAACAATTTCAGGTCGTTTGTTACTTTTTGGATATGGTGTCAATGTCTATTTCAAATTCAATGAATATATGGTGGGACCCATAAAAAGAAGGGAGCTTGATGGTTCTTTAATTTTTGATAAAATGGATATCGGGGGAATTTTTCGACTTACTCGCAATGAAACGTCAAATGAAGGACCAATTATTAAAATGAAACTTAGGCAACCAATTTCATTTACTTTTCATGTTGAAGGATATGCTCAAATACCACCACTTGCTATTGGAGTAGGATTTCATGGACAATTATTTTCAAATAAAAAGATTGTTATGAATGCATCTTTGTCATTGTTTGGTGTGTTTGATGCACATTTAGAGGGAACTGCGTGGTTATCTCCTCCAGATATGATTGCACATAAAGGTAGTACTGGGGCACGTATTCGAGTAGATATAAGCGGGTTGAATAAGTTCGTTTCGGGTGCTGTAGCTATTGCACGAGCTGAGGTTGCAAAAAGTAGAAAGGAAATTACAGATGGATTGACAACGTTTCAAAAAAATTTGGTTTCATCATCATCAATCTGTTTGAGTATTTTCCCAACTCTTGGAATGCCAACAGATGGTGACATGTATGACGTTCTGCTTCATTTTGAGTTTTTGGGAAAGACATTGTACAAAGTGTTAACAGATTTCATTGAAGGTGCTTGTGTGAAAATTATGGATACTATTATCCCTATTTTTGTTGAAGGTGTAAAGCTAATTGTCACTGGTATTTGGTCCGCTGTTGAAATATTATTAAAGGGCATAGAAGGTATGGCTAATGGAGACATTGTTTCTCTCGATATGATGGAATTGAGAGCATATGTCGGGTTTGGTGATGAAACAAGTGGCCTTCAATTGAAAGGAAAATTATTTGGTGTTCCATATCATGTTGATGTTAATCTTGATAGAGCTGTGAATTTTATTGGTAAAATTTCAAATCCGATTGGTGCGATATTTGACCTAATTAAAGATTCAAATTCAGGTGGAAGACGGCTTATGAATAATAGTCATGGTGGAAGACGGCTCAGTAACAAACAAGATGAAACTGTTGCGAGTATTGATAGTGTAATTAAAAAATTGTCTGATATTGTTCCTATTATGGGAACAAATTTGGAAAAAACTTTCCAAAATTTAGTCGCTGGAAAGTTTGATGAAGCCGCTCAACATTTTGATATCGCAATGAATGCTCCATCTGATGCACTTGCACTTTTAAATGATGGAACAAGGAGATTGAGCAATAATAATGGTAGAAGGAAATTGAGTAGTACGGATATTGAAAAAACTGTTTGTGACGGAACTGGAAATGCAGTAAGTGGTGATTGTAATTTATTACTCGTTACAATTTACGATTTAACAAAAATGTGTATATTCAAAGAATGTAAGTATGGATGTAGGTTGGATAGTAAATGTTATGAGTGTAAAAATGGTGAAGTGGGTTCTGATTCATCGGATACAGATTGTGGAAAAGGTCAATTCTGTGATTTGGGAAAATGTATTGAACAAAAACCATATGGGGCATTGATTGGAATATTTAATGCGAAAACTGTGTGTCTTTCGGGAATAGCTGATGGTACATTACCTACTTCTAAGTGTGTCGATTGTGTTAGGGATTCAGATTGCGTTACGAAAGCTATTGATAGCTGCGAAAAAGACCCTACTGTTGGTAGATATAACGGTACTGAAACAAGTAAACGTCGACTATTTTGTGATAGTAATAGTCAATGCAAGTCCGAAAGTATACAAAGCAAACGGAAGGATTATGTAAAATGTTTGAATATAGGTGGATGTTGTGATAGATATGGACATTTATGGGAAAAAGGTTGTAATGCTGGAGATGTTAGAAGATACGAAACTGTACAGCCAAAATGTACTCATAATTGTTGTAGAAAAGATAATGGTGTATATGTAGGAGGGGTAGAATGTAATAAGAAAACACAAATAAAAAGGGGGGAGTTCAAAGCTAAAGATGATAGTACTTATAAAATTTCTCAAGAGTCATGTTTTTGGGGATGCTGTAATCTAGATGGTTTAGATGCAGGATATACAGGTGCTACTTATTGTCCAAATTATTATCGTAATGAGGTATTACCTACGGTGGAAACATGTGGATACGATTGCTGTTCAGAAGGTTCAATTAGAGATGGGGCGGGATTTTTTATACTGCCCACTGATTGCGCACAGAATAGGCGAAATGGTGAATGTATATGTGATATTGGAGAAGGAGATGCAGTTTACAATGGTGAATACTTTGTATATAAATCGGATATACCTAGTGACTGGAACGGTGCCAATGGCAGAGCTTGTGGTAGGAATTTCAGAGAATTTCCATATTGGACTTATCTCTATGGAAATCATGAATGTGGTTCTCCTGATACATTCATTGACCATTATGGTACACTGAAAGAATGCGCTGACGCATGTAGAGCGCGCGTTGGTTGTAAATATTTCATATATGGTAATTCCGGTTCGAAGGCTGGTAATTGTTATGAAGAGCATACTACCGGTGATAACTGTCCAGGTTATCCTTGGGTAAGTAACCCTTATGATTTCTACAAATTAGATGAAAGTAAGAAAACGTACACGTATAATGGTATACAATACGGTATCCACCCTACTTACGGTAAGCATCATAAAAAAGGGGAACGTGGCGAATGGAGTTACGATTATAGTGGAAAAGTGTTATATTTTGGTTATGAGTGTGGTTCTCCCGATACATATTTAGGTTCATTCCCATATGTTTTTGGATGTGAAAATGCATGTAAAGCAACGCCAGGATGTAAATACTTCATATATGGTCATGGTAGTAAGGCTGGAAATTGTTATCAAGAGCATATGACTGCTGATAACTGTCCAGATTATCCTTGGATTAAAAAAGAGTATGATATATACAAATTAACAAGGCATGAATGTTTTGGTGTAGCAAGAGGTGAATTCTTAATGGTAAATATTTTTGATGCTTCTGTGTATTGTGCACACAATTGTTGTGACCGTGGCGGATTTAGTGGTATGTATAATACAAAGAGTTGTACCGAACCCGATGATAATCCTAACTGGCGTGGACGATATATGACGACAAGAGAAGATTGGTATATAACTGGATGGGGACAATGTTTTTGGGGATGCTGTAAATATTATACAGGAACGGATACCGGTTGGAAAAAACCAGGATGTACAGACTGGCAGACAGTTTTTGAAACTGGACGTGCGATGGCCAAATACCACCCGTCAGATTATATTTATACAAAAGGTCAGGATGTCAATCTCCCATGTGACCACACTTGTTGTAAAAAAGATGGATTCCTTGAAGTGCAGCAAAGATATTGTAAACACTTTACTGATGCACAGTTATCAGACGCTGGTATTACGACAGATTTGTCCATGTGGAAAAGCGACGAGACGCGTACGACCAAAGGTAAACAAATACAACCGAGATGTACTCATCATTGTTGCACTGACAAAGGGTTGTTTTCATCTATGGAATTTCATGGTGAATGCCCTTCATCAGTGCATGGTGTACCTGTTGTCAAACGTGGAGAAGAATTAGGGTACACTGAAAAATGTGGGATGGGATGTTGTGCAACGGATGGAACAACAAAGGACCATTACGGACATAATAAAGGTTGTATAGCTCATCCAGGTGAAAGGTCATATCTACCAGGTCATAGTTATGGTGGTCACACCGCAGTTGGTGACAATTTTTACCAAGAGCTTAACTGTGATTCAGTTCTTCAAAACGAATACAACGATTGTAAAGATAGTACAAGATGTGAATTCGAAAATACTTATGGAATGTATAAACCAAACTGTTTACACCGAACCCCATTATTATTATGGTCAGATAAATTATTAGGTGGATGGGGAGAATTCTGCAATTCAATATCAGACGAAAATAAATGGGAAGCAGAGAAATATGCGGATAATGTAGAACAATATTCAACTACATCAACAGGACTTGCATTACAAGCAATGCAATATGCCCAAGAAGCACAAAATTATGCCACAATTTCATCTGCTACCAGTGTTGACACCGGAGAAGCAACAATTTATGCTAACAAAGCGTCAGCGGCGGCTGAATTTGCGCAAATAGTTAAAAATAATATATTACAATCTGCGACTAATGCACGTTATGCCGCTAATATTGGCGATGTATCACTAGCTCAAAGTCAACAGACTAATGCATACAATGCATTAAATGATGTAATATCATTTACTTCTCAAGCACAACAATTATCCAATGATGTTAGAGTAATCTCGGAAATAAACGTTGAAAGAGAACGTGTCTCACAATTAGGACCATTTACCAAAGATTGGTGGTTCTATATCAATCAAAATAGCCAATTCGATGGAAATCAACGCTCTTTCACATATAAGAATACATACACGCACATAAACGACAAGAGTTGTTCATATTATGGTTCATCTTCAATAGCATCTGCCAATGAATGTCAACGTGCTGCTGAACAACTCGGAATCATTTTTTCAAATTATAAAGTTTCATCAGTTTCTAACTCTGCAGAACCAACCGGTTGTTATTTATGGTCATCATCTGCTGATGGAAATAACTTATCGTTATACTATAATGAAGTCGCTTCATCAACTACTAGTTGTGGATGGGAACAACGCTCACAATATCAATCGAATAGTGGAGGGTGTCTCTGTATAGATAAATATGCAAAATTATCTACAGGTGATACGTGTGACTCTGCTGGGTTAACATCAATCGGTTCTGCAGGTGAGTGTAAGAAAGCGGCAATTCAACTTGGTATAGCATCTTCAAATGATGTTTTGAAAATTACATCTGATACAGATGCAAGCATATCGTCACCTTCTTGCTTTCAACGTCAAGATGGTCAGGTGGAATATAATGAAGTTTCAAAAAAGCATGAACCAATTTTGAGACATGGTTTTTGTATAAAGAATGTAGATAGCGCAGCAAAATGTTTCGCAATAGCTGATAGAATGGGATTAGCTGGTCGTCCAAGAAGATTCGAATCATATCCAGGTTGGAATTGTAATAATATTGGAGATACAACTGATGATGGATATAAGTGTTGTTCGGGTAGTAATAATGGATGTAATGATGGAACATGTTGGTGGGCATCATCTGCTGGTTCTGAAGCAGGTACTTGCGAACAAACGGTGACAACACCAATTGAGAATAGTTGGGACCATACGCCAAGCGGGTGCTTTATTGACGAGAATTTTACTCCACATTTCAATACTAAATCAACAACCGTTCCATGTGGTGGAACATATCCGTGTATATGTGATGAGCTCATTCGAAGCGGAACTTGTGAATCGGTCGGATATAACACAATCGATACCGCAGCAAAATGTTGGAAATATGCTGTCGAACGGGGATGGGGCCATGGCACAAACTATGAAGGAAGTTGGGGACATTTGGCACCTGGATGTACAGTTGACCCATATGGAAATCCTCACTTTAATTCATATTCGAGTGGTAATACGTGTTCAGATAGTTATGGTTGTATATGTGATACATTATTGAGGTCAGGTACATGCAATAATATTATACAATCTAAACATGAATGTTTTAAAAGTGCAATTGCAAAAGGATTTAGAAGTGTTCGTCATACAAGTGGTAGTTGGGGGCATGTTCCACAAGGTTGTTCTATCAGTTCAGCTGGTGAAGCTCTATTTAATGATGCATCATCAAGCGTTGTATGTTCAAATACTTATGGTTGTATATGTACTACAACAACTACAAAAAAATGTGATGTAGCAGATTGTAATGGCTTGATATGTTCAAATAAATATGCAACTATCACTTTGGGAACATGTGCATCAAATGGATATAGTTACATTCGCTCAAAATATGATTGTCAATTAGCAACAAATGCACAAAATAAATTATACATGAAATCTCCGGTTCAAGATGAAGTTGATTTAGATAAACCTGCATATTGCTATATGGATAACGATGGTATGACTCACTATAATAATTTAGATTGGAATCAACGCCCCGTATGTGATGGTACTTTTTCTATACCATTTTCCTGGTATACAACTTCAACATTTACATCATGTTCACAATTTCAGAATGAGATTGGACCATATGCTGGGGAAAATACAGGCGGATGGCTTGTCGATGCATGTCAAACGGGATTTCAAGGAGGTGATTGTTCCACAATTGGATTATCTTTTGGTAAAACTGCATGTAACTGGGGAAAAGAGGCAAAGAAAGCATCAACCAAAGGATGTTGTGTAGCTGGTAGTTTTTCTATACCATTTGACTGGTGGACAACTTCAACATTTACATCATGCTCACAATTACAGAATGAGATTGGACCATATGCCGGGACAAATAACGGTGGATGGATTGTCAATACATGTCAAATGGGATTTCAAGGAGTTGATTGTTCAAATGTTGCAGAGGGATATGGCAGAACAGCATGTCAATGGGGCTCTAATGCAAAGAAAGCATCTATACAAGGATGTCTGTGTCTATTAGATTCGAAATGTGGTGCTACACAAGTGTTGAACTCAGATAAAGCGTCAAGTAATTCGATAACGGGTATAAATGGCGATACTGTTTATTTCATATGTGACTTAGGATATTATATCAAAAATTCAGATTTTATGAGAGGTGGTTCAATGACTTGTGGTGGAGATGGTAATTTTAAATTTGATGTTGGTTCAGATATTTGTGTTCCAATGATGCGTAGTAATATTAGTTCAATGATTTATGGTTCACTGACTCCAGAGTCCAAAATTCGTCACATTTCAACGACAAATTCGAAACATTTCACCGATTTGAGAGTTTCGAAAAATGTCAAACAAGCTATACAATACAGTAAAATGCGTATATCAGCTAATGAATTACCAACTAATATCAGTAAAGATATAACAAATATATATCAATCACAAAAATTAGAGATATACACTCAAAATAACACACTTCTAACAGATAGTTGTGAAAAGGGTACAGATTGTTGTGATATATCTCTTGATATATCAATGGACACGAAAATACAACTATCTATTCCAAATGCAAATTTAAAGAAAGCTGGCTTTTGCAGAAATCCAATAAAAAGCAAAGAAGAATGCGCATCTGCCGTCAAATCACTTAATTTTAGTGCATATAATTACAATATCAAGCCATCTCTCGTTTATTCTTACCAGGATATACCATGTGATATATGTAGCACATACAAATTTAATATCACAGTGAATACAATTCCAAACACATCACCACATTATGGCAGATTAGACCCACCAGGATGCTTCCTCTATAAAGATGAGGCCAACTCGGATAAAATTATACCGTACTTTAACCCGGAACTCAATTCAAAGACAGATTGTTCTTATTCAAATCGTGCATTAGAAAATTATGCAGGTGGTTGTATATGCTTAGAGGATTCTTATGAATATGTACAAATACATTCAGGTTATTGTGACAAACCAATAATAACGACTAATGAATGTATTCTAGCAGTCAAA
>VMHT01218169.1_pt1 | contig 18337 bp, 30 predicted proteins | sample 4693611 | NCBI WGS metagenome assembly VMHT01 (sample SAMN12280063, study PRJNA550983) | marine metagenome | isolation source: seawater sampled from same location over 5 years 0.02-0.2 micron viral filtrate | place: USA: collected off the coast of southern California halfway between the port... ...
GGGTGCAAGCGGTGGTGAGTAGGCTTGGTCGGTATGATTGCAAACTTACTACAACTAGCGAGGACGACCAAAGCCTAAACATACTAAAAGCGGAGCATTTGCGATTGTCTACAACGAACAACGCCAACCACAGGCCGACTTTGTACCAGTTAACACAAAACGGCGGTGTTATTAAACGCCGAAATCGATTAAGGAGTTCTTAATGACTAACGAATTAATTATAGCGTTGGCAATCACTAGCGGGTCGCTGCTAGCAAGTATTGTTTGCCTTGCGATACTAAGAACAGTTTACGAGCTAACTCGACAGATCCGCGAGCAGCTACCAGTTGACACCATTGACCTAGCCGTCGAGGCGCTGCTAGCGCGTGAAGGCGGCCACATGATAAAGCCGCTAGCCGACCACCACGCGGCCGATAACTGCGAGTGGCGAAATGCGGCGTTTTATGATTGCGCGATTTGGGGTTCTAACTCGTCTGAAAGGACTAGCGACGCAAAGGCGCGGGCCAACAAATATTATGGCGAGAATTCTAGCGTGAACATTGTTAAAGCCCAATTCAAACACGGCCGCTTAGAGTTTACCGTGATTCACAGAGACAAAGGTCGCTGGTTGTATACGGGCGACATACTAGAAGCGTGCCGAAAAATCAAAAACGAGTTATACAAACGGGAGATTATCTAGTGAAATTCGCAAACCTCAAAACCGGGGATACGGTATATTTGCCAGTAGTTTCATGTGTTATATTTAGTAGAGGGTTCGGCCATCGCGAGTTTTTTAAAACGAAATTCTATATAGCGTTTGTTGTCGATAAGGTGACAGCTAAGCACTTCTCAGTCGCGCCGAGAGACGACGACAAGCAGCTATCTGCCGCTTTGGCTAACGGGTACAAGTACAACCGCACTAGCGGCAAGCAGGTAAACGGGGAGGTATTTGCCGAATTAGAGCGCACTTGCGGCGACGAACTGGCCGATCTTAGGCGACACCGCAATCAGTGCGCGCGCATACAGAACACTATTAAGCTAGCCCGCGAACTGGCGCGGGGCGAGAACCTCTACGAGCAAACCCGCGATAAGCTATTACTTACACGTAATATTTTCATTGCGGACGACTTGGCGGTTAAGCTAACCGGCCTGCTAGAGGAAATTAAAACTAATTTAAATTAATTTGAATTAGACGCTTTACATTAGCGGCTAGTGTGTTATTATAGCTACAACTTAACGAGATAACAGCACTGGGGATTAATATGGCTAGATTTAAATTTGTAGAAAACGCAGTAGACGTAAAACTAAACGGCTGGGAGGCTGAAATCTACAGCAAACCGGGTTGCGCAGTGGTCCGCGTTACTCTTAATGGACGCAAGAAGCACGATCAGCCTTGCGATTCCGTCCACGGCGCCCGGTGCTGGGTTCAAAGCTTCGGACACGACGACAACCCCGCTCAACAGCTGGCAAACATGTTGCATTATGTCGGTTTGTGGGCGGATAACGGAACTTACTAAGGCAACTAAATGAAACAAGAAGAACTAGCAGCAATCCGCGAAAACATGACAAGCGAACAATTTATGTTTATCCGCGACAACTACATGACTGGCACAAACTGGCGCAGCATCGAAGACAGGACATTAATATGACAGTAGTTACTATTTGCGCAATAGCCGCGCTGACCCCTTCGGCGGTCTTACTTTTAGTTTACATATTACTTAAGACCTGCTATGAGCGATGAACTTTTTGCGCTGATTTGCCTAATTTTTAACCTAACTAATTTAGTACTTCAAATATCGCTAATACGATTTTTACTGGGAGGAAACGAGCGTGACGACTACAAAAAACACTATAAACCACGTAGTATCATTCAGTGGCGGGCGGACTTCCGCGTACTTAGCCTATTTAATGAAGCAAAAGCAAAATTCCGGAGCTAATGTTGATTTTGTGTTCATGGATACGGGCGCAGAGCACCCGAAAACATATGATTTTATTAAGCGTTGTAATGATTACTTTGATTTAAAGTTAACTGTATTGCAACCCGTTATTAGCCCGGAGCTTGGGGTAGGAGTCGATTACAGGATTGTTGACGTTTCCGAATTAAGGTTTAATCTAGGTTTTGTTAAATCACTAATGGCAAAACACGGAGGGTTTAGTGTCAACAAGCCGCTTTGTACTGACCGCTTTAAGTCTGTAGTCAATACTAAATACTGTGAGCGAGTATACGGCAAAGGAGCCTTTATCAAATGGTTAGGGATCCGTGCCGACGAGCCGAGAAGGTTAAAGCGAGAAAACCGTTCTAGCGGCGGCCTAAGATACTTAGCCGACCTATCTGATTACGAAAAATCCGACATCTTAAATTTTTGGCAGCAGATGCCTTTTGATTTAGGAATACAAGAGCATTTGGGCAACTGCATTTTTTGCGTAAAAAAGACACCTGTAAAAGTAGCGTTAGCTGCTCGCGACGAGCCAGAGCTGTGGAACGAGTGGGTCGACGCAGTTACTGATTCGGATAACGTCCGAACTATGCCTAGCGATAAGTTTGGCGTAGGTCATATATACCGCAACTGGGCAAGCCCTGAACAAGTAATAGGCATGTTTTCAGACCTAACAACTGACGAGTTACGTGAGCGCGTCTACAAAAGTCGCGGAGAAGACATAGGCGGATGCAGTGAAAGCTGCGAGGGATTAACTGAACAATTGGGGTTTGATTTATGAACCAAGAAGAACTGGCAACCGTTCGCAAAAACATGACATGCAAACAGTTTTTGTTTATCCGCGACAACTACATGACGGGCACGAACTGGCGCAGCATCGAGGACACAACATTCCAAGCCGCTTGGTTTGTTATTTTTGAAAACATGACGCAGTATCAAGCAGAGAAGCGCGTATTCAAAAAGCCGCGTGATAAAACCTACAATGTTGTGCGTAAGATGTACCAACACTTGAAGACTGCCCGCGAGCTTGTCGCGTTAGAACAAACGGAGAATAATCGATGATAACAACCATTAACGCTGAGCAACTGCGCCAAATACCTGCTTGTGAACCCGGTTACAAAACTTTCGTAGCTGCGCACGGCGAAGAAACAGTGGTGCTTTCTCAAGCGCTAGAAAGCAATGGCTTAACCGGTATGTTCTGGCTGCTAGCAAAATTAGATTTATCAGAATCGCAAGAAAAAGACCTGCACTTGCTTGCTTGCGAATACGCTGAACCCTCACTGGGTTATTTTGAAAGTAAATACGCTGATGACAAACGACCGCGATTAGCAATCCAAGCTAAGCGGAAATGGGTTAACGGTGAAATTACTGACAGCGAACTATACGCAGCAGCACGAGCAGCAGACGCAGCAGCACGAGCAGCATTCGCAGCATACGCAGCAGCACGAGCAGCAGACGCATCAGCAGCAGACGCAGCAGCAGACGCAGCAGACGCAGCAGAAGCATACGCAGCAGCATACGCAGCAGCAGCATACGCAGCACGAGAAAAACATAATGAAATGCTAAAATCTGTTCTTCTTAAGTGGGAGCGGCAAGCGGAGACTAAACGATGATAACAACAATCAATGCTGAAAAATTGCGTGGCTTAGGTGCGTGCGATCCGGGTTACGAAATGTTTATAGCCGAGCACGGCGAAGAAACGGTGGCGCTGTCGCAAGCGCTGGAAAGCAACGGAACCGCTGATTTATTTTGGTTGCTGGGGCGGTTAGACTTAAGCAACTCGCAAAAGGAGGACTTGCACTTACTTGCTTGTGACTATGCCGAGTCTGCGCTGTGCTACTTCGAGAGCGAATTTCCCGACGATAAACGCCCGCGAAATGCCGTTGAAGCAAAACGAAAATGGGTTCGAGGTGAGATCACAGACGCAGCATATGCAGCAGCATACGCAGCATCACGCACAGCAGCAGCAGCAGCACAATCACAAGCAGCAGCATACGCAGCATACGCAGCAGCATACGCGGCAGCAGCACGCACATCGGAAACAGCAGCAGCATACGCAGCAGCAGAAAAAGCAGCACGAGCATCAGCAGCAGCATACGCAGCACGAGAAAAACATAATGAAATGCTAAAATCTGTTCTTCTTAAGTGGGAGCGGCAAGCACTCGACAACGAAAAACAACAAGGCTAAAGCCATGACTCAAACAATAATAGAAGCTCGGCAGCTTGGTGTTCCGTGTTTTCCCTGCAGAAGCACCGGCGACAAGCCGAAAAATCCCGCAGTCGGCAAAGGCGCAGACTGGCGAGAAGTTGCCAAGCAGCCACTAACCGACGCGCAGCTAGCCAAGCCAATCGGCGGCGCACCCGTACCGCAGGGCTTGGTTATACTTGACTTCGACAGTTACAAGACTGACGACAGCGCAACGCCCGAATCGCTGGAGCAGTTACTTGGCGTTTCGTTCCCGTGGGACGCCGCGCGACTACAAACAACTATGAGCGGCGGCCAGCATTTTTGCTTTAGAGCACCGTACAATATTAAGAATATTAGCGACATCGAGCTGGCAGGAATCGGACGCGTCAAGGGTCTGGATACGCGAGTTGGCGGTCAGGGTTATGTTTGTTTTGGTCAGGGATACACAGCGCATAACGGTGGCGTTTACCGCTTCGCCAACCCTGAGCGATTCCCCGAAATGCCGCCCGAGGCTCGCAAATTCTTTGAGTTCATACCTGAAGCTAATCAAACTGATATTAAACCGCTACCAACAGGCGACCGAGACATTAACCGCGTTATCGAAGTGTTGCGCCACATCGACCCGAGTTGTGACCGGATAACGTGGCGTAACGTCGGCTATGGCTTACGGCACCAATTTCACGACAACGACGAGCTAGGTATCGGACTGTTTGACGCTTGGAGTCGCGGCGCGTACACGGAAACGCAAGCCGAGCCCGACAACTATGTTGCTGAAGATGTGATCACGCAATGGAGTAGTTTTAAAGCGCAAAACGACGGGGCGACTATCACGTTCGGCACAGTTATCGACTACGCGAAATCTGGCGAACACAACCCGAGCGGCGCGAAATACATACCTCCAAACAATCAAATTGATATTGCCGCTGTTTTCGGGCAACTTGACGAACCGCAAACCGCGACTAGCCAGCTCGCACAGCAGGCAGAGCCGCAAACCGACGGATACAAGCAGGCGCTTGAACAAATACGGTCTAAGGCGGGAAATTCAGACCATACTCGCGAGCTTGTGCGCCTTGTTTTCGATGATGCGTTTATTGAGGGTGACAGGATAGCGCTTCGCGCCGAGCTTGCGAAGCTGCTTAAAGAATCAGGACTGTTAACAAACGAGCTAAAGAACATACTTGACCCAAAGCCAGCCAAAGCCAAGGCTAAGCTAGCAGACGTACAGCAAGCCAAACCACTAGAGACACCAGTTGTTACAGACGTCTCACAGATACCCGAGCAGCCGATAGCAGGCGACAACGCTAGCAGCGTTCACGGAATTAACGCGCAGCTAATATTGCGCGAGATTATGAGCGACCGAGCGGCTAGCTTTAATGGCGATCTGCATTGGTGGAGTGGTCGCAACTGGCAGCTAATCAAAGAAGACAAGCTGAACCGCGTTGTTAGCCACGCATTGATGGGCGAGCACGCGAAATCAGGAAATATTAGCGGCACCGCGTCAGTGATCCCTCACTACGCGCCAAGTCGACAGCCCGCGCCGATGTGCCGCCGCGTATTTTTCGATAACGGCGTTTTGCAGCTCAGCGACAACCTAATGTATGACCACGTACCTGATAACAATAACCTTAGCTGTTTAGCCGTTTCTTATGAGCCGTGGGAGGCCCGACCCGCATGTAACGAGTGGCTATCGTTTTTAGAGGGTATTTGGGGCGAATGCGAAGACTACGCGCAGCGCGTTAGAATGCTACAACAAATTTTTGGATGGCTGATAGTTAACAGTAATCTCGGAATACAGAAGTGCGTAGCGCTGGATGGCGTAAGCCGCGGCGGTAAAGGTACGATATTAAACGTCATCGCTGCGCTTCACGGCTATGAGCGAGTCGCGCCGATTGAATTTAGTGACTTGGGGGACGACAAAGAGCAAAGTAACTTGATCAATAAAAGCGTTGGCATTGACTTCGACGCAAAAAGCCCAGAGCGAAGCAAGCGCAGTTCAGCAAGTAGCTTTTTCAACAAAGTAACAGCTAATGACCCAGTAAGCATTAAACAGCTGTACAAGCAACAGCCTTGGCAAGGCCGGCTCGACACTAAACTGATATTTGCGTGCAACGGCATGCCTATTCTGAGCGATGACAGCGCGGCAACTGCTAACAGAGCTATTATTGTGAAGTTTGATAAATCGTTTTTGGGTCGTGAGGATGCTGGTTTGAGCCAGCGGATAATCGACAACGAGTTAGCTGGGATCACAGCTTGGGCTGTTGAAGGACTGCAAGATTTAGTAGCGAACGATTGCAAGATAGCTCTTGCTCCGAGTTCTGTCGAAGCTAGTGAGCTACACAAAGAATCTACCCAATCGCTATTGACGTTTGTTGAAGAATGCTTGGTCGCAACAAGCGGCAGCGCTAAAGCGAAAGACGTATACCGCGCATACGAAGCGTGGGCGGCAGAGAACAACTTCAAGACGATGAACACAACCGGTTTTAAATCCGCGTTCGTGCGAACTATGGAATCTCTGCCAGAATCGATGCGCGGTGAGTTTAAAGGGTTTAGTTATAAGAAATCTATGCGTATCGGCAGCAGCGTCAGCAGTGGATACACTTGCGTCGGCTTGATTGACACTGCACAAACTGCGCACTTAGCCAGTAGTAATATAACACAAGGGGAAGCGATTCAATGATAAAACTAATGCACGGCGATTGTTTAGAGCTAATGAAAGAAATACCAGACGGGTCGGTTGATTTGGTGCTGACCGATCCGCCGTATGGTACAACGAACTGCAGGTGGGATTCGGTCGTCCCACTGGAGCCGATGTGGGAGCAGTTAAACCGAGTTACTAAGACAAACTCGGCGGTACTAATTTTCGGGCAAACCCCTTTCGATAAAGCTTTAGGTGCAAGCAATTTAAGCCACTTAAGGTATGAGATAATCTGGCACAAGCCTGCAGCTACTGGTTTTTTGAACGCAAACAAAATGCCGTTAAAGGCGCACGAAAATATCCTAGTATTCTACCGGTCCTTACCTACGTACAACCCCCAAAAATCTACAGGCCACAAGCCTACCAACAATTTCACTAAGCACACTTCTGACGGGAGCATTTACGGGAAAACAAAGCGGGGTATCTCAGGAGGCGGAAGCACTGAACGCCACCCTAGAAGCGTAGTTACGTTTAGTTCCGACCGGCAAAAGTTAAGCTTGCACCCAACCCAAAAACCAGTAGCCTTAATGGAGTACTTAATTAAAACGTACAGCAACCCCGGCGACACGGTTCTTGACTTTACTATGGGTAGCGGCACCACGGGTGTCGCCTGTAAGAATTTAGACCGCGACTTTATCGGTATCGAGCTAGACGAAAACTACTTTAATATTGCCTGCGACCGAATTAACAACCACCAACCGGAGACGACAAAATGACACTAAAAGTATACATAGCTGGCCCAATGACGGGGTTAAAAGACTACAACCGAAAAAGCTTCGAGTTAGCGGAAAAACACCTCAAATCCAAGGGCTACGAAGTGCGCAACCCTGCCTGCTTGCCGATTGATCGGAACGACTACCAAGACTACACTACAGTCAGTCTAGCAATGCTTGAAAGCTGTCACTGTATCGCGTTCCTGCCAGGCAGCGCTAACAGCCGTGGTGCTGAGGCCGAACGCGTTTACGCGGACAACCACAACATAGCGCGTTGTGACTGGCTTCGGGAAATCTGGCCCGATTTAGTTGACGAGTATCATCGAGCTAAAGGTATGTAATGAGAGAATCGGCAGTTAGTGAGTTTAGGAAGTCTGTGGCGCAGGCACTAAAGAACGAGGTAAAAAGCGCCAAAGCTGATTGTTTTTCGGGTTGCGTGGAGATCAAACAAGGCTACATTAGCGGCCTTCAAGCAGCGGTTAGAATTATGAACACTGAGTTTGCGAAGAATGTTGACAACTAACTAAACTAAATTAGTATCTAGTCATACAACTTAACACGAGTAGCAACAATGACTAGAATTAACGTAGTACCAGTAGAAGAATTGACCGACCAGCACCTCGGCGGCGAATGGAAAGAATTTAGCCGCCCGTTCACTTACGCTAACGACCACAATATAGCGCGTTGTGACTGGCTTCGGGAAATCTGGCCCGATTTAGTTGACGAGTATCATCGAGCTAAAGACTGTTAAAACCGGGATGTCGGCAACGTTTATCGATGTTGCCGACATCCCGCTGAATCTAGCGATAACTAGAACAGGCTTGAACACCCTCATTCTACCAGCACCTAAGCTTAATAGCAACATCTAATATCTTCTTGACAAGCAACAACAGCTACATTAATATCTAGTCAAACAACTTAACATGAGCAAACACAATGACTAGAATTAATGTAGTACCCGTTGAAGAATTAACAGATAAGCATTTAGGTAGTGAGTGGCAGGAAATCACAAGGGTTTACACTTACGCAAAAGACCGGCACAAGAATGGAAAAACGCCTGCTGATCTTAAGTCGCCCGACCGCTATCGGTTAAATGCTGGCCATGTTAAATGGGCGGCAAAGCACTTAGGCTACTTAAATAAGCGCTATCAAAATCTTTATGACGAGCTGCGCCGGCGCGGTAAAAAGCCTAACAAGTCACTGATGCGTCGAGTAATCGAATCTTCCAACAGTTTACCTAGCTGCTGGCTTAACGATTATACGGTGACGCCCGCTTGCTTAGCAATCAACAGACAACGAATAGAGGAAAGACTATCAAAATGAAATTAAAAAGCTTTGAACTAATCATGAACAATTTTATTAACAGCACATCCCCAGAGTCGAGACAAGCTTGTCTTGAGTGTTGCGTTAACCACGAAGAGTTCGCCAGCGCAGCAAAACGTCACAGGGTAACACGGCAAGGATTGCGCGAGTTAACTATGCGCGTTAGGGCCGTGCATAAAAAGTGTCTTGATATTGCAAGCAAACCGCGCGACTCTGAACCCATGTTCGATTTGTTGATCGCAAATTTTGGCGACGGGCGAACAAGTGACCAAACGCGCAAAGCCTGCAAAGCTGTGTTTACATCAAATAGACTCGTCGCTGATGTAGCTAAAGAATTCGGCTTGCAGATTCAGTCGCTTAAGCGCACAACAGACCGATTGCAGGCAATTCTCGCAACATGTATTGAGGTAGCAGAATGCGAAAACGCCTAAAACACTGGCCTTGGTTAGCTCTAGTAGTCGCTTTGGCATTAGTAAACACTATGAGCTACGAAGACGAACAAGCAGAACATAAGCACTGCTTAAAAATGGTGGCTGACGGCGCATGGCCCGAAGCCGCTTGCAACTAAACAACTGGAGAGATAAATGACTAAATTAACAAGAAGTGATTTGAAATTGGGCGTCGCGTATGGTGGGGATTCAATACGTGACGTAATAGCCGTTGGTGACAGGATACGATTTTTACACACAGGCAAGGCACTGCTCGTAGGCGAAGACATCAGCGCCCACGAAGCATCAAAAAGAAACGGCGTTATTTTTCTTTGTTTAGCGAACGGGGTAAAAGCTAATGACTAAATTAACAAGAAGTGATTTGAAAGTAGGCAGCGTATACACGGGCGAAGAGATCGGGGAACTGTGTGTCGACGGCGACGTTCTACGCAGCGAAAAAAGCCTAAATACTTTTACGTGTAGTAAAAAAGGCACTATAATTAACGCGGATTACACGTACCGAATCGAATCGCTAGTAGACCCGTTCGCACACCTGCACGTTGACGGACGCTTAGATTTTAATGTTATCGACCTCGACCGCACATACTCACTAGAGTGCGTAAGCCCATTAGTACTAGATAAATCGACTCACGAAACAGTAAAAACCGGCGAAAAAGTTAAATTAGCGTACTGCGAAGCAACCGACGACTGGGTTATTATAACCGAAAACGGGCTGAAGGTTGCTGCGAGTGAGTCAGTTTGCCGGCGGTTTAAAGTCATAACTTCAGTTGAACGCAAACCTGGCGACGAGTTATATAGCGGGAACGTCAAGCCTAAAATTGTTGTGGACCTTAAGAAATCAGCTGAAATTAAGCCCGACCCATTTGCAGACTACAACACGCTAAGTCACCAGCACGGGCTTCTGACGGAAGACCTTCAGGAGCGCAACAAAACTGTACAGCGGTTAGATGATGCGCTGTCAGTAGAGCTTAAACGAGCGGCAGAGGTTGAAGCTCAGCTCGAAGCTGAGAGAGCAGTAACGAACGGCTTGCAATACGAGATTCAAGAACTCAAGTCAGCGCTAGAACACGCAGCCCAGAAAGATGAAGAAATACAGCAGCATCTTAAAACTATAGAGGATTTAAAAGGCGGGTTGGGTGATTGCCGCAAAAAACAATACCAGTTACAAGAAGAGAGAAATATGACAGAGCGGGCACTGGCAATAACTCAAAAGCGTTGGGGGCAAAGCCAAGAACACGCAGCCCAGAAAGATGAAGAAATACAGCAGCATCTTAAAACTATTGACGAACTAAATAGCGAGTTAAATTCAACAACAAAGACTGTGGCACGACTTGAGATTCAGCTCGATGCACAACAACTTACAGCAGACAACAAGACGAACGACGTTCAGCTGTTAGACGCTATTAAGTTGTTGCGCGATACTGTCGGTTTTAGAAGCTTAGAAAATGTTATTAGAGTATACAAGGACTATCGTAAAAGCGAAGATTATATGCTGCCGCCGGCGCCGCCGTATAATACAGGTATGCCGCAGCAACAGCAAATGCCGCAACCAACAAAAACCGAAGACCCGCCAGCGGAATCGATATTACACTTACTAAAAGGACTAGATTATGTCAAAAACAACTAGAACTGGCATTAAAGCCCCCGGTTACGCTGAGCCGCTCGATATTGATGCTTATAATAAAGCGAACATAACTGAGAAACAGCGAAGAGCCGCAGCAGTCAGAAAAGCATTAGATAAAAAGCTGCACGAATTAGAATGCAAAAAAATTAATCAGAGATACTCTTGACAACTAAGACAGCGCGTTCTACTATTTAAGAGTTAAAGTTGTTTACCTTAGTACTCTCCGAAAGCCGCTAGTTCTTCCAAGTCCTAGCGGCTTTTTACTTTTTAAAGGCGGTGGCTAATGCCTCAGTGTGAAATAATAGAACTAAAAGATCCATACCGCCCGCTGGCTGCTGGCGAACTTTACGGTTCAACGCTAGATGGCGTAAAAAGAAAAGCGGCCCAAGGCCGCTCTGATCGCTCACTATACCTCTGCATCTACATCAGAGACCAGCTGTTGTGCTACAAGAAACCCAATGCTGACGGCTGGACGTGGGCCGAATAGCTACGGACCATTTTTCTGCGAGCGGATGGTTGCAAGCCACAGCTTGGGCCATTACTGGCAGGCAGTTAACATCGAAAGCCGCTTGGACTATAGCCGCTTGTAGCTGCTCACGAGTACCAAACCGGTTATGGACGGTAGCTCGACAGGTATTACACTCTGCAGCAAGTTCTGTTGCGGTGACCTGCAAGTAACTTGTTTTTATCGCTAATTTAAGAGCTTTATCTATCATTTGTTTAGCTCCTCGATTAATCGCTTGCCAACCCACTGCACAACGGGAACGGCTTTGCTGTTGCCGATAGCTTTGTAGCGCGGCCCGTCGGGGCAGTTCTCCGCTGTCTTGTTGCGATACGGTATGCGTGTGTGATTGTCAGGAAAACCTTGTAACCGCTCGCACTCAACGGGTGTTAGTTTGCGGACCGCTGAACGGGTTAGTAGGCCCAGCGACTGCTGAGTGCCTGAAGTCGAGCTGGTTAATGTTGGCGCTATCTGCTGACCATAGCCGATGCCTCCAGCGCCCGCCCCTTGGCCGATTTTAAATGCTGAAACAAGCAAATGGCCTGCTTGTGCCTGATTGTCTTCTGCGCCCGTCACGCCAACACCAAAAGCGGTCAACGCTCCGACTGCCCGAGGGTCAGCGCTGATTCTAGACCCTCGGGCAGCTTCCTGCCGCGTTTCTCTGCACGGCTCAATATGCCGCTGCACGCCTTGGCGCTCAAAAAGTACCTCTCGGGGATCGAACCCGTTTCTAGCACTTGCGACAACAAACACACGGCGGCGTCGTTGGGCCACTCCGAAGTATTGAGCGTCAAGGACTCGCCACGCAACATTTCTTTGTGGTCCAGCAACGTAACCTGCACTAGTCCATTTGGAGCTTCTACCCGGTGTAAGCTCACACCCCGCCCCGACAAGCTCCCCCAAAAAACACCCGAAGGCATTATCTTTTGTGTTGAGCACTCCTGGGACGTTTTCCCATACGCACACAGCTTCTTCTCCTGCCCCTCTAACACTATCGATTGCATTTAAAACCCCTACATATTCTAAAGTTAATTGCCCGCGTTCATCGTCTAGCGACTCACGTTTACCCGACACGCTAAACGCTTGGCACGGCGTACCGCCCACTAACACGGGCGGCGCTTCAGCCACCCCCGCTAGTATTAACGTTTTTAGATTGTACATATCGCCATAGTTTACCGTTTTCGGCCAGTGATGTTTAAGCACTGCACACGGAAATGGTTCTATTTCACTAAACCACGCAGCCGAGCAGCCTAACGGCTCCCACGCTACGCTAGCAGACTCAATGCCACTACAAACTGATCCGAATCTAAACATCACAAACCCCCCGTACTAAAATAAAACAACCCGCCGTATCGCTGCACGACTGAGCCAAAGTTCTGCTGTGCGGCTTCGTGAGCCGTGCCGCTATACGACCAACCGCCTTTCTTAACTTCGACAGCTATAAACTGGCCGATAGTCTGGCCGACGTGTTGCGGCGTAACGGTAACAGGCATAATGCCGATTAAGTCAGACGACTTAAGATTAGCGTTAACACTAGTGCTTGTATTGCCAAGCCCGTATCGGACCGGCGTTTGGCGAACAGCAAACGAGTGACCGCAGCGCGGGCACTGAGCCGTGATCTTGCTTGGGGTCGCCCCCGAGTTGTTTCGCAGCAGTATGCCGCCGTGTTGCTGTATCGCTAGCTGTGCTTCTTGCGTGTTGCGTTTTTCGCTATGCTTAGCGCCATCCAGCTTGTCGGGCGTCGGCGAATAGCTAAGCGTTTCAAGGTCAGCCGCTGCTTGCGGCCAACATGTGGCCCATTCTTTATAGTTCTGCATTTAACGACACCCCCGCAGCGTTACGAAGTTCTAGCAGGCCCATGAGGAATCCTGCTTTGCGAATGCTGTGCCTACTGTTCGGCGTTGGCGACGAGACAGTTATAAGAGCCGCGATGTGTCGCCCGTCAATACTTGCGGGTAGGGCTTTCTTGCTGCCCGCGTGCCAACTCATAACGCGAGTCGACTTACCTCGCGAGTAGCGCCCCATTTCGACGACTAGGCAAAACCCGCCGCCAGTGAAACTAGAAGCGATAACATCGCCCTCATGCACCCAACAATCGCAGCCAAATTTTGCCTTGTGCTGATAGCTCGGGTGCCCTGCTTGTAGTACACGCTTTGGTACTATTTGACCTTTCTTATATAGTTTCACACCTCGACCCCCAACCGTTTAGCTTCTCGCTGGCCGTACTCGTACAGCTCATCAGTCATACACCGCAGACAAGCGCTACCCGACAGTGTATAACCCAGCAGCTGTATTAGCTGCAAGTAACACTCTGAGTCGTAATGCTCTTGAGCTATCTTGTTTAAATTAAGCTGCCCTTTCTCAAAAAGCTGCTCGATAATTTTGTTACCTTTAAACGCCGCCCTACCGTTTTGGTCAATCACGACAGGCTGGTAGGGGTGCGCTGTTTGCGGCTCTGCGTCGAACTGCCCGCGCAGTACGGCGTCCACTAGCGCGCTGTAGTCTTGCTGACTCGTAAGCGCTAACTCTACCGAATAGGGGTTGCTGTCACGTTCGATAACCCTCTCGCACCGCCCGATCAAGTAGTTCAGATGTGCGAGCAACTTGTCGGCGTCTATTTGTTTACTAGCCATACTAAGCCCCCCCCTTAAATATAATGTGCGCCGGCTCTTCGTCAAAATTCACTACCTCCCAAGCGCCCACCCTTAAATCTAAACTGAGCATTTTTGGGTTAAGTTCAACATATCGCACGCACGACGCGTCAACGAGACGCTGACACGCAACTGCGGTTAGTTTGTCTTTGTGGCTTACAAAACTAGTCACTTTATACTTGTAGCCGTTCCCGACACACACAAGAGTATCGCCGACATTTAAAGTAATGCATGCCTCGGTAAACTCGACGCTTTGCGGGCCTTCCGGCTCAGCGTCAAACCAACCGTCCTCAATCTTGCCATACAAACTTACGTAAGATTTTACAGAGCCTTTTGGCGCTGCACCCTCAGCCATGCGCTTTATGTGCGCGACCAATTTATCCGCGTCTAGTTGATTACTCATTGCTACAGTCCTCTCGGCTCAAGATTAAACAGTAAATGATACCACTTACGGTGCTTCATCAACTCTAGCTGCTTGCTAGTTTCGTCTAGCTGTTTCGTCAACTCGCAGCACCTATTCTGCCATTGCCGCGACTGCTTAAGAGTCTGATATGTATCACAGTAAGCTGCAAATAGCCGCCATGTCGGGCTACCTCGCTCACCCCTAACGGGCCGAAAATTGTAAAAACTACCGTGCTGAAAGTTCACCCAGCCGACACGCTGGCCGCTGCTGTCGATTATAGTATGCCGGACAAAGCCGTTAGCTTTCCGCTCGCCGCGACCATCGATAAATTTAGCGCCATCAAAAGACTTATCTAGAATCGACGCGATAGCTACAACGTCCGTTATGCTTGGATGGTATTCTACGCTATAGCTCATCCGGGTCACCCCCCTGCTCGATAAAGTTTTGTTCTGCTTGATGGTAACCGTTAGCCCACCAAACAGCCGCGTCGCTTAACTCCTGCTCTTCTTCGTCTAAATACGGGTTGTGGCACATCTGCTCGCCATCCTCGAAAGCCATTTCACCTTCTTGGAAATACTTACACTGTTCTAGGTTCATATTCACCACCACTTATCTAAAGTTTCACGGTGCTCTAAAAGCGACGCTAGGCTATCAGTAACGCGGATCATCGTCGTAGGCACTCTCAAGCCTGTAATATGCCAACGAAATCGGTCTTGTAGACTTTGGTTAGGCGGGTATCCGCAGTCGTCGCAGTATTTCAGAGTGTACTCCTCACCCATTTCGAGATTCGGGTAGCCGCCAAGGCGGCCCTTCATGATCACAACATGCTTGCGCGTTCTGTCTAGTCTAAATATGTTTATCATTTGTTACTCTCCGGTTGTTAATTACTTTACACAGTGTAAAGCTCTTTATAATACTTGTCAAACGATGCGTTTATTCTTTCTTGCAGCGCTAAACTTTCTTTAGTGCCAAGCGCTAGCGCTGACATAACATCGATATTAAACGTCAAGTAGAACTTGCGTTGCAGCCAGTCAGCAGACTCTTCAACCCATAAACCACCCCAGCGAGCAATACAAGCCGCCATGGCTTGGCTTGCCTCTCGCTTTTCGCCGCCGCGTTTAATGAACTGACGCACGCCGACGCCCGGCACACCCCTGCGCTGCGACTCATTATATAATTCATCGTCAGTCATATTAGCGCGAGCCACTTCAGCTTCTTTAGCGCGATATGCGTCAATATCTAGCTCAGTCAAATCACCGTCTACTTGCTCGATAGCTGCGCGTTGCGTAAACTCGACGGCTTTGCCGCAAAACGGACATACTTTTTCCACAGCAGAGTACGGCTGCATACAGCCAGCGCAGAACCTTAGTTTTAATGAGTCATCATCTTTCTGCGCGTCGCGTTTATCTCGACCCTTGAGCGTCCAGCTTCGAGCTTGACACGGCAAGCCGTGCTCTTTAACGTTGCGAACGGGATCGATAATAATAGCGTGTGTCTTACCTTCCATTACCCTAAGCGACCTACCTACCATTTGCAGATATTTACCAAGCGATTTTGTCGGCCGTGCGAGTATTACACACTCGACAGCAGGCACGTCAAAACCTTCGTCAAATAAGTCAACGTTTATCAACACTGTAATGCGGCCCGCAGTAAAATCTTTAATGCTGCGCGCTCGTTGGCCTGCGTCCGTTTTACCGTTTAGCTCGACAGCCTTAACGCCAATGCTGTTGAAATTAGCTTCTAGTTCTTCCGCAACCTTAACACTTGTAGCAAAAACAATTGTTCGCTTCCCAAATGCAAACCGCTGGTAGTGTTCGACTACATCGCCCACAAGCTTTGATTTTCCGACAGCAACCGCCATGCTGTTTTTCGTATAGTCTCCGTCTTTGCCAGTTTTCACATCGTCAAGATTAAGGTCGGATTCTGGCGCGTAGTACTTGTAGTCCGACAAGTAGCCGTTATCGATTAACCAACGTGTCTGCTTGCCCAGAACCATGTCTTGTGCAAACCCGCCGCTATCTTCACCCAAGCCCGTACCGTCCGCGCGTTGCGGGGTGGCTGTGACCTGTAGGACTTTACAGTCAGCTGGCAAAATGTCGTAAATATTCGACCAGCTGTTGCCTTGCACGTAGTGATGCCCTTCGTCAAGTATTGCAAACTTACACTGTGCGAAGAACGCTCGATTTCTCGAACATTTACGAGCCTTATCACTAATAGCAGTCTGCGCCATCACTACCGCAACATGTGCATTATCAGCGACAAACGACAAGCCGAACGCTTCTAAGTGTCTAGCCCGGCACTCTGCTACGGCTCCAGCTTGTGCTATAACCCTATGCTTAATCCCAAAATCAGCTAGCGTCGTGCTTAGCTGCGCAACAAGTTCTTTACGATGCACTACAACCGCAACGCCGCCGTTTTGCATCTGCTCAAAAACTATTTGACCGCTGATCACAGATTTACCGCCACCCGTGGCTAGTACAGCTAGCAGCCGCATCACTTTTAGAAATCGCAAGTATATTTCTTCTTTTACCTGACTTTGATACTCTCTAAGCTGTTTCATTATTTAATTTTAATCCTGTTGTTGACAAGTAACTACATCTATATTAAATTAGTTTACATCATTAAGCAACAGAGAGAAAAACAAGTGAACGACAAAATAAACTTAGGTCTACCGCCGCTAGACGTAGACGAAGCCTATGCGGTAACGAAAGCACTGAAAGATTTACGCGAGCAACGGTCTGCTGAGTCGGATCAACATATGGCTGAGGCAAGTCCCGAGAAATTCAAACGCGATTATATGAACGACTGGCCCACTAAAAAGCCGCAGAAACTTGCAGGGTTCGATATCATTAACTCACAAACGCTAAATAGCATGTTCCACGACGGCCGTTTTGTAAAAGTAGTGAGGCAACTGTTGGACCCGAACAATACTGAGGGGCGATCTAATATTATTAACGATTCGTTGTCTTACGGCTTTTACAAACAAATTGAGCATCTTATTCGTGGAAATTTAGTTGTTCTTTCGGCAGCTTATGCGCATGACGAGTTGACTGTAACTCTAAAGCCGCGACTAGAGAATGAAACAAACCCGCATACAGGCTTTAAGATTTGGTCGATATTTGGGGTTGACTATAGTCATTATGCGGAATACGTTCACGCTATGGGCGTAGCGTATTTTAAATGGTTGGCCGATACAGGAAACGACCCGGTGATATGCAAATCTGTGCTTGCTGAGTTTTCGGCAAATGAAGGCAGAAAAGACCTAGCCGCGACCGCTAAACAGCAGCTTGCTGAGCGTATTGCGCTTAACGAGGTTGAAGACGCTAAGCTTACTGCCGAGCAGGCCACACAAGCGTTACACACGACAGCTAATGAGGAGCCTGTTACTCAAAGCACTGTTGACACAAAAACAGATGTAGTAGAATGGCAGTTTACTAGTGACTCGCTTGAGCCAAGCAAGGTGACACAAAACAGCATGCTGGCTAAACAGTATCGGCCATTGACTATGAACGAGATAAACGCACTTGGCGCCGAAGTAATCGGGCCTATTGCTCAAGAAGCTTACAGCAATGCTGGTGTTCAAAAAGTTAACTTTGTAAAGCCGCACGAAATGACGCCCGAGCAACGCTTGCGGTGTCAGATTCGCGAGTTTGTTAATCGCGGATTGATTAGTTTTGATCGCGCCGAGAACGTAGGTAGTGACCAGACGTTACAAGTAACACAAACTAAGTTTTTGATATCAGAAGAATACAAGGACTTTGGACACTATAGCGCGTTTTTCTATAGCCTTACCCGCTCAGATTACCACGTTACGCAAGCAGCAGAGCCGCAAGCAGCAGAGCCGCAAGCAGCAGAGCCGCAAGCAGCAGAGCC
>VMHT01166775.1_pt1 | contig 18333 bp, 37 predicted proteins | sample 4693611 | NCBI WGS metagenome assembly VMHT01 (sample SAMN12280063, study PRJNA550983) | marine metagenome | isolation source: seawater sampled from same location over 5 years 0.02-0.2 micron viral filtrate | place: USA: collected off the coast of southern California halfway between the port... ...
CGATCCCAAATGTAGCATAACCAAGATGGTCATTATATATTTCATTTACTTGTCCTTCATCTATTATTAGTTGTTCTCTCAATTTTTCAATATTCATTTTTAATTCCTCTCTGAGTCTTATACCCATATTTATAACATTAATGGGCCTCTACCCGCGTATAGCTGAATACTCTTAGTTGAAGAGGTCGAGCTATATGTAACGCTATCTGAAACAAAGCTAACAGTAAAACTCATAGTGTGATCCACTGAGTCAAATCCACTGTTAAAATTTCCCCCACCTGATTGCCAACCTGGTCCTTCTACAAACCATTTAAATGGAACATATCCACTTGTTGGAATTAGATAGTCGGTACCAGAAGTTTTTCTTGACCGTGAATTAGTGTATGGCATTGATCCTGAAACTGCAGTGTTCTGAGTATTTCCTGGCCAGCCTTTAACGTGATATGTGTAATCCCCATCATTCACGTTTGCATATACAGTTCCAGATGTAGTATATTTCACATTGATATTTCCAGTAAACCCTGTGTAATTTATATAAGAGGTACTGGTTGTAGCCATGGCTGATTGACCTCCAGCGTAATATGTGGCCACAATCCTACTATTTGATGTATCGTTATGAAATGCCATCTGACAAAAAGCCTGAGCTGTTGCAATACTATTATTCGCAACACTATCAGTTTGGAAGGTGTTCCAAGATGCTATGCTGAAGAAATCATCTAGAGAAGTATGTTCACCATTTCTAAATTCTCCAATAGCAATAGTAGAATTATTACCAGTGCTAATACCGTCTGCTCCTGCATATGTTGCATCAGGAGCGGCCATACCTCTAACATCTGTATCATTCATACTTACCTGAGCGTTAGATGCTCCACCCACTTTTACGTGGATCTCATTCATATCGATATTGCTTATATCTAATCTGGCCATTATTTAATTATCTCCGAAATCATATCCTCGAATTGTTCTACTTTTTCTACCCTATTCGGCCAAAGTATATATTCTTTTTCTGGATTCATTTTCAAATTGCTTAACAATGGTAATATGGCATTATATAATTTGTTTAATTTTTCTTCTAAATCTTCTGCCTTAGAAGAAGTTGTTTGTAGTTTGGTTGTTGTCTTTTGGACAGCTTCTAGTTCAGATTCATCTACTGCAGTAAATCCAAAATCAAATTTTTCTATGTCTATACTCATGTTCCTAGTGTATCCTCTATATGGTTATATTTATGCTTTCTAGGTATTTGTTTTGACCTATCTTTGTGAACTTGTGTAGCTGAATGATCTGGTTGTGATTTTCTTGCTTTAGCTACAGGTTTAGGCTTACCGAAAATCTTCTCCCAATTATCTGCATATTGTTGATCGTTTGAGCCTCGGCGTGTTGATCCTTTTCCGCCGTGCCAGTTAGACTTCTTCACCTATCGGTACCATTACGATCTTAATCCCTCTTCGGACTAATTCATTTCTAATCTTTTGTTTTCTTTTAGGAGTTGTATTACTATTGTTTAATGTTTCAAACAACTCCGTTTTAGAAATGTTTTTAATATAATAGTTAGTTGTGGTAGCTTTTGCTTCTCCTCTTAATCTTACTGTTGCACTTGGTTTAAATTTTGTTGGCATTATCTCACCTTTTTAATTTGACCTTTGTCATTCGCTAGCCAAGCTTCAAACTCTATGTCGTTATAATCATCTTTGAGAGATAGGAGTGCTTTCAAATTGCTCTTATCATCATCAAATAATCTAATTCTGCTGTATTCATTTGTGTCTAGGAATTGTTTGAATACTTGTGCTTTGGCTTCAGCACTTGATTTCATACCTAGATTACCTGCTCGAATGATATGTGATTTATCTATATCTATTCCATGAGATCTAAATGTATCAAGGAATAATTTCTTATCATCCATATCTGCTCGAGCAGTTACTATTATTACTTTCGATCCTGACTTAACAGCATTTTTCAGAATCGCTTTAAACTTAGCGATCATCTTACCGATTGGAACCGCAGTTTGTTGGAATAACTTTGCTGATTTAAATTCACCAAAGTCAAACTCCTCACCTTTACCTAACTTGTAGGTATTAAATTGTTGAGGGGTTAGTGTTTTACCAGAAGGCATTACCTTTACTCTGGCTTTTGTTTTGAACATAGTATCGTCTATATCAAAGATTGTTAAACCTTTGTTCTTAGCTTCTGATATGTATGCTCTAAAATTTTCCATAATAGTGTATTATACCACATTTTGTGCAGTATGTAAACACTATTTATGAGAAATATTTTCTTATCGTTTCGATTTTATCGTCTGCTTCAGCTATTTTTGCAATTTCTATTTCTATTGCTTCTACTATACCTGGATGTTCTCCAATCCCTGCTGGATTAGTTTTATAAACTTCCACGTTGGCTACTGCTATTGCAATCTCGCCTTCTAGTTTTTTAATTAAAGCTTCGCATAAAGGTCCTGAATATCCTGCCATTTTTTATACCACGAAATCGTCACCCGGATTCCACGAGCAACCTGTTAAACCACCAGCTTTAAGACCTTGTAAAGTTCTTAAAACCTCGTCTGCATTTCTACCCGTATCTAATGCATTTACTGATACGTGTTGGATCTTATCATTTGGATCAACAATATATGTTGCCCTTAAAGATACTAAATTATCAAAATCAACAATACCTAGTTCATGTGAAAGTCTTAATCCACAATCTGCTAGTAAAGTATGTCTTATAGCACCAAGGGAATCAGGTAAAGATTCTTTCCAAGCTTTTTTACAAAACTCGTTATCTCCACTGAATCCTACGACTAAAGCTTCTCCTAGTAATTTATCCATTGCACAGATCTCTGTCGGACAAATAAAGGTAAAGTCTTTAGGGTAGAAATAAAATACTCTCCATCCGCTATAATCATCACTATTTCTAGTAACTAATTCTTCTCCTTCCACTCCATTCATATGGAATGTGGGAAATACTTCGTTTACTCCTATCATTTGTTTTTTCTCCTATTATATTCTTCTATAGTTTCAATTAATTTTTTATCCCAGTTATCTCTATGTTCTACAAAGATCTGAGCTCCCTCATCGCCAGCAATAGCAACTACTAAATTAGTAATTGGCATGCCAGTTCTTTCTTCCCACATAATTGCATATGCGGAAGCTTGCATAAAATAGTTTTCACACCATTCTTTTCTTTTGTATTTCTTAGATGTTTTCCAATCTATAATACTAAGTTTGCCATCCCAAATACCTACGCAATCTACTGTTCCAGCTAACCCTAAATGCTTAGAGAATAACCTTGCTTCAACCGCATGGATTTTTGTTAAATTCTTATCTATAATAGGTTGTATATCCTGGAAGTTAGATAATGCAATTAAATTATCTTTTGCAAAGTCTTCTCCAACAATATATTTTTCTATCATGTCGTGTACTTTAGTTCCACGAGTAGCAGCTTGTGAAGATATACGATTTGCTTCTTCGTTACCTACGCGTTTACGCCAGGCCATTATGGCTGCTTTATTTAAAATCGATAATACAGTAGTCACAGAATAATATCTATTACCATCTGGATCGGTATAATACCTTCCAGCCTTTTTAGTGTGCTGTTCTAAATCGGTATTTATTTCTATTGGTTCGTATTCTATCATGCCATCATCATGCAATTTGTCCAAGCTTCACCATCATGGTATAACCAGGGTTCGCATTCTTCCCATTTTTCTTGTGGTGTAGGATCTATATATTCTACATCCGGTTTTACTGCACAACTACCAAGAGTCATCAATAATAGGCTCAGCCTTATCATAATCAAACCCCCTGTTTGTAGCGCATGGATCTACTCCTTTCCCGATATAGCGAAATCCTTTTTGAACTGTAGAAGGATTAACATGATCGAAATATTTATCAACATACCATCCTCTTTGTTCACAATAGAATTCTATTTCTTCATATGTGCCGTGGCAATATTCTTGGAAATGTCCTTCTTTATTATGCACTTTTGCATATTCTATTTTACTTATATCTGTCATTTTGTGTTTATTAAATGTCTATCTTTAGGAGGCATTCCGGATTTAATTCTGTCTTGAACTTCTTTCCACCCATCTCCCGCTTGTTTTAATACTGATCCATCTTTGCCAGTAATTAAATTCTGTTTAGGTGTTGAGATAACCATTTGCATATTAGGATTATCTTTTCTATATTGTTCCATCTTAGCTATACTCATAACTAATTCGGTCACTTCACCTGTATCTTTATTTTTAAAATCATACGTTGGCATTTGCTGCCTCCCAATTCTGACCAACCCAATCTAATTTATTGTGTTTTCTTTCGTATGCATCTGGATTAAACCAGGATGGTTGGTTTCGTTTAGTCCATACCATTGGCATATAAGCTAATTTAGTATGGTAATAGTTTTGATAAGATTCTACTGCACATTCTGTAATACAATCTGGAAATGCTTTCATTGCTAATGCAAAGGGTGTAAGCTTTTTCATAGGTATATTATCTGGTAATCTTTCCAAAGGTTTTCTTAGTCTTGTATCTGTTACGTGGACTTTATCATATCTATATGTGTATTCTTCGCATAGAGCAACAAAGTGTTTATAGTGCCAACGATAATTATGTGCGGACTGTAATGTCCAAGTTGTGCAAGGATGATACATGTGAACGGCTTTATATAAAACATCTTCTCGATCATCTTCGAAGATCCATTTCTTAACCATTGTTTTTCCTGACTTAGATGGTCCACGTGTTTCTGTGGCATCTAGCATTCGGTGTGCTGTGGATAACATTTGCCCTGATTCTAAAATCATTTTAACAACATGTTTATCGCATTGTTCCTGCGCTGCAATGACAGGATCGTGATTGAGTACAAAAATATTCATAATGTATATTATACCATAGTTTAGGTTATTTGTAAACCTTTATATCAATTCAATTAATGTTCTAAGTAATAAAGCTACCCCAATACCATTTAAAAGTATGAGAGCTCTATCTTTCCATAATAATCCTACAATTAACCAGCCAGTGACGCCAATCATTGACATAATTAAATCATAAAATTGTAAACCTTCTACACCACGTATTGACATACCAATTAGTATAAAAAAGGATGCTGTCCATTTAACATACCAATCTGCAGTATATTTCGGTGTTGCTGATTTATAAATTCTATTCGAATTTTCTAATTCTTTTGGATCAAATTTAGCCATTTAATTGTATTAACTCGTCGACCCAGTTTTCTGCAGCATCTTCTGCGTACTGTTCTGAGTGTTCATATAAAGCTCTACGCTCTACCATTTTACCGCCTTCATAAAATTCTACATAGAATCCTTCGTATGATCGGTATACTTTTGATTTTCTAATACCTCTTTGATAGGTATGTAATTCTGTTGCTGTTGTCATCATAATAATTGTGGGTTCGCCCTGTTTTACCAGGGCTTCCCCTGATAAATTAACCTCCTATTGTTTGTAATTCTCGTATTGGATGACCCAGTGCTAAAGCCTTTTTATGTGCTTTATAAGACAGTGAATCTTTACCTTTCTTTTTCAATCGCCTTTGATAGCGAAATGCTTCTCTTTGATCTCTCTTGAGTTGCTCGAGTGTAATCATAATTAATCTCCATGATTGAGTTAAAAATTACATAACGAAGAAGTTTATACCATAGGCTATTTCTCCTTTTTCTTGGTTGCTTTTTTAGCTGCAGGCTTTTTAGCGGCTGCTTTTTTAACCGCCAAAGGCTTAACAACTAATCCTGGAAAAGCTTCGTTTACTATCGAAGCTGTAAGACCTTTTAATTTTCTGTCTTTTGCAGTAATTAAAAGTTCTGATTCAGATGGATGCATACTTTCTAATGCATCAATAAATAACTTTTCTCTTCGAACAGCCTGGACTTGATTGCCAATAGGTCCTTTAAAAAAGTATTTAAGTTGTTTGTGAGTTCTAAAAAGAGAAGAAACTGAATACCCTTCTGGAGCATCGTCTTTCTCGTATGGTGGTGCACCTTCTGGTAGTAATGATACTACATCTAAGTCAAAATTGACTCTTAGTACATCTTTTAGCGCTGGGTGAGTATTTGATCTTAGGATCTCAACCTTGTCCTTATTTGTTTTTGCCTCAGATACTTCTTTTAGTACCTGTGGAATTAATTTTTTAGCCATTGTAAAATTCCTCTACACATTCAATCAATTGATTGCATCGTTTATTAATTAAGTAAGTCAATACCTTCATACGTGCTGCTGGTTTTGTCTCGTTAAAAGTATTTATAATGTTTGTTTGGATAGGTTCTGGTATATAATCAAAATCTATTAAAGTTTGATTTCTTTGAAAATTACGATAAACCTCATCGCCCATTAGTTCTCTTAAGTTATCTATATTATTTATCCATTCATCGACTCTAGTTTGTCTTAATTGGTTCTGATGTGCTTCGGATATAAATGTATCATCTGGTGATAAGACATTGGGTATACCATCGCCTGAGTCGCCACGCATAATATGATTCCACTTATATGTAATAGGGTGCGGATCCTGAACTAACTTCTTTTGTATTGGGCTAAATTGTTTTACGTTACTGAATTTATGTAGTTGTATAAAGTCTTTATCAGAAGATATAATCATAACTGGTTCATGCTGACCAAACTCTTGGGTTTGTGCTGTAAGTGTAGCAATAATATCATCTGCCTCGGTACTATCTAGATGTAATACTTTCCATGGTAAATGATCTCTAATCTCTTCTCTGATTTCATTTAAAGATGTAAAGATATTGTTCCAATCTAAATCAGATGCAGACCTATTCTTTTTACGTGCTGCTTTATATTCTGGAAAGAAATCTTTTCTCCAAGTATTAAATCCGTCGCATGCTAATACCATTTGACCATATTCATCTCTATACTTTTTATTGTACATACGTAAAGAATTTAGAATCATATGTCTAATTAGATCTTTATCATCTATCTTCTGTACTATAATATTGCTTAGTGCAATCTGTGAATAATCTACTATAATCATTAATCTATCCTTTCGCCTTTACCCCAATCAATAACAACAGGGAAACGGGGAACTCCATCTGGTGTTAGGTCAAAATATCTACACGTGACCCATTGTGCTTGTTCTGGATTATTTAATAAGTTTTCTAATGTTTCAAAGTTACCTCTTACTCCACTTCTAAATGTTAAATCCCCATTTGTTAGAACAAAGTGCTTAGCATAACCTTTCCAGTTACCATCACCTTCTAATACTTCTACTACTTCGAATTCTTCTGTAATAAATTCTTTTCTTTTTAGAAGATTCTTAGATCTTTTGTTTTCATATGCTGTATTGTTTCTAACCATTTGTCCTTCATAACCATGTTCGGTATAAGCAGAATATAAAGCATCTAATTGATCTTGTGATTTAGCCTGGGTGGTTTCTACGGGCTTACATGAATCACCACCAATCATAATATGAACATAAGATATTCTTTCTTGGAAATTCCATTCTTTAAAACTAGGATCGTAAACATCATATACATGATATTGAACTAATTCTTCACATTCCATTCTTTCTTCTTCAGATGGTTTTACTTTTCTAACTAAAGAAGTAATTTTATTAAAGTCTGATTTAAGTTCGTGGTTATATAGTTCACCATCTAATATCATACCTGGTTGTTCTTTAAAGAAAGGTTTTAATTCGTTAAATATATGATCGCAGGTAGTAATCTCTTTTCCTGCTCTAGTATATAATCCATCTTTTCTAGCAATACATCTAATACCATCTAACTTAGGTTGTGACCAGCCAAAATCCTGTGGACGTTTGGTATAGTCTTGTGCTAACATTGGCTTGAATTTATCGTAAGTATCTACTTCTGATATTAAAAGAAAGTATTCACCATCTAGATTAATTTGCCATTTAGCTTCTGCTTCTTTTTGTGCTTGCTCATCTGCTGTAGTAGCATTAGATCTACCTACGTTTTTAGCTTCAGAACTATTTAATCCGCTCTGAACCATTTTGCCATTCTTTACTCCAGATATAGTAAATGTACCTGGGGTCATACCGGTTTGGTATGCCATAGTCCATTCGCGTATTTTTCCTGTAGAATCCCTTTTGTAAAGTGTGGGTAACTTATGTATCTGTATCATCCTTATCATCCTCATCATTTATATTCATATCAAAATCTGGTTCGAATGTAACATCGAACTCTGGTTCAAAGCTTACTTCAAATTCGGCTTCTGGCATTTGGGACATTTGCTTTACTTTAATATAAAGCTTATCCATACTTTTTTGTAATTCGTGTGGTATTTCTATGTGTCTTAGTAACATTGCATTAATAAGATTTGTAATAACATATATGTCTCGGGATGCCTGATGTTCTTCATTATAGAAATCTGCATCAACAAAGTATTCTGATTGATTAAATATTTCTTCTATAATAACATCGCACAAATGTCGAGCTATTCCATTGCAATCTTCAGATGCTAAATTGATTAGCTCTAGTGCTTCTTTTTTGGATATTTCCTCGGGTGTGGGAAATTTAATGATATTGTCTTTTTTTGTCATATGGTCTATTATACCATAGTTGAGACTGAATGTAAACCTTTTATTTCAAAATATTTACACTATTTGAACCTAATCTGATGTTAATTATACCGTTATAATAATCATCTCTTAGTAATACCTCATGCTCAAATTGCAGCTTAGCTTCCATATAAGCTAATTCACCTTTCATAGTACCAATATAAAGTATCTCTCGGTGGAACTTATCTAGACCTATTTCAGCTATATCTTCTGTAAGGTTCTTAGAAGAACCACAATATTTACGCCAGTCTGACTCTACTATTGATCTTCTTTTTCTCTTCTGACCTTTTAAAGGCGGAAGTGTTTTCTTACTCCAGAAGAACTTCTTACCAATATACTTTTTATTATTAACTGTATTCGTTACCTGATATATGAACCCATACATTGTTTTAGGGTCAAAGTCTTTTGGTGGTACGAATGTTTTACCTTTATATATCCAATCCATACTATTATTTATGAATCAAATAAAAGCTCCTCTTCGTCAGTTTCTACCTCTGGAGTCTCACCACAGAGTGGGCAATACTTAGGTATTTGATGTTCTTCCTCTACTTTTATCTCTGTACGATTAAAGCAGAATTCGCATTCGAATATATATTCCACTAGATCTTCTCGAACTCTGTCCAGCCACCTATGAGTTCTCCATCTACTGTTATTTGTGGGAATGTTCTTGCATTAGGAAACTTTTCAAAAAGATCTTCTCTTGTAAAGTCTTTTCCTAATTTCCAATAACTATATTCGTGCTCTGATGTTTCTTGCATCATTGCTTGAGCTTTGTGTAGTGCTCTATCACAAAACGGGCAATTGTCTTTTCCATAAATTTCTATTTTCATTTCATTGTCTCCTCTATGAATTTTCCTATTGTTTGTATATCGTTATCAGATAACATTCCAGCTTGAGCCCACATTGTAGAACTCATCGGACCAACTTCACCTCTATTTTTATAGGTAATTAATCTATCTGTAATGTAATCCGCTGATTGACCTGCTAACTTTGGAAACACCGCCATACCTTGTCCTTCCATTCCGTGGCATGCTGCACATCCTGCCCATAATCCTTTTATAGAACTGAATTCATCTTCGGCTGCTAACGCTTGTTTTCTTTGTTCTTGTTCTACTGAAGTTCCAAACTGTGCTACATATTCTTCGTAGCATTCGCCATAACATGAGCTATTGCTTTTTCCACCTGTATATTGCATATCTGGGTATATTACCACCGCGCAAAATAATCCTATTGATGTTGTGGCTAATAATGCCATTCCTAGTTCTTTCATAATTTTATTCCTGAATCTATTACTAATTGTATCAACCAAAATGATAATATCATAAATCCAAATACTAATACTTGAACTACTGACATGATTGCTACTTGTTTCATTGGGTGTACTTCTACTATTCTTTCTATCATATCCTCGCTTGGAGACAGATTAGCTGCTTGAAGTATTTTCTTTTCTGTTTCTTTTTTCATTCTGTTTGTGGTTTACCCTGCTTTGCCATATATTCTCTATGGGTAATTCTTTTCTCTTTCATAAACTTAACATTTCTTTCCCGAGTTTCTTTATTCATCTTTTCGGATTTAGTTAGTTTTTTCTTCACAAGGATAAACCGGATAAAGTTTTATCGTCTACATCTTGTTTAACACCACCGGTTATATAAGATGTTATTTCTGTTTCTTGTGGAGCAACTTGAACGTTACCACCACCAATCCATTTCTCTGTCCAAGGTAATGGGTTTAATTTCGGTACTGAGAACGGGCATGCTAATCCTATAGCTCTCATACGTTTACATCCAATCCATTCTATATAGTCACAAAGTATTTGTTCGTTTAATCCAATCATTGAACCATCTTTGAATAAGTATTTAGCCCATTGTTTTTCTTGTTCAATAACATTGACAAATAGATTGATTGCTTCTTGTTCCATCTCTTTAGATATTTTAACAAAATCATTATCTTCTTTTAACATATTCTTAATGATTGTTGTGGTTGCTGCTAAATGCACGTTTTCATCTCTTGCGATAAACTTAATAATCTTAGCATTACCTTCCATCTTTTTAAGTTCCGCGAACGCCCACGAGCACGCGAAGGATACATAAAATCTTATACCTTCTAGTGCATTAGCACTTAACATACACATCCATAAAGCTTGTTTATGTTGTTTTGTATTTGTTGCAGAGTTATTGCAATCGATTAAATCGTCGTAATATCTAGCAATGTCATTACCACATTCTAATATTTCTTTTACATCAAGCATGCCGTCAAATACAGTAGAAGGGTCAGGATAGACATTCCTAATAATATGGGTGTAAGAGCGAGAATGAATAGTTTCAAAAAAGGACCAAGTCTCCACCCAGTTTTCAATTTCGGGTAACGAAGCAATAGGAAGGAAAGCAAGGTTCGGGGCCCTACCTTGAACAGAGTCCAATAGTATTTGCCTTTTGAGATTAGATGTAAATATGTGTTGTTCATGTTCTGTTAAGTTATCGAAATCTTTTTTATCTTTCGATACATCTACTTCCTCCGGTCTCCAGAAAAACCCTAATTGCTTTTCTGTAATTTTATCTAATGCAGGGTATTTTAATATATCAAATCTTTGTATATCTACCTCTTCATCCAGAAACATTTTCTTATTTAAGTGTGATTTTTTATTTTTCTTTAATATCATATTTTGCAGCTGTCGCAGTCCTCATCATCTTCGATGATAGTGTCAAGCTCTGGCAATTCAATGTCTTTCATTTCGCCTGAGCCGTCATGTGTGTTAAAATAATATAGTTGTTTTAAACCATATTTGTATGCAGTAACTAAATCTTGTATCATCGCTGACATTGGTATCTTATTCTCATCGTAGTGTTCTGGATTATAAGATGTATTGACAGAGATACCTTGATCAATGTATTTTTGTAAAATAGCACAGATCTTTAAATACCCATCGGGGCTTTGTTGATCCCATAGTAGATCGTACTTATTTTTTAGGTGATGATATCCAGGTACTACCTGTGCCATCACACCATCCTTAGATTGCTTATAGCTAACTAAAGCTCTCGGTGGTTCTATTCCATTAGTACTATTACTAATCTGTGCGGATGTTTCTGCAGGCATTAATGCCATGAGAGTCGAATTTCGTATCCCGTTTTCTTTGAGATCAGTTCTGAGCTCTTCCCATGGCATACGAGTTTTATGCTCTATTAAATTATCTATCGCACCCTTATATGTATCGATTGGCAACTCTCCAGACGCGTATTTTGTCTCATTATTTGCAAAACAACTGCCTTTTTTTCGTGCTAACTTAGCAGAAGTCTTAATTAAATAATAACTCCATGCTTCTGCATATTCATCTATCACTTCAAAGGCAGATTCATCATATTTTAATCCACGCTTAGCTAAGAAATATGCTAAATTAATAATACCTATTCCCAGTGGTCTTCGATTCATTGTACCTTTATGTGCTGCAGGAATAGGATAGCTTTGATAATCTAATAGCTCATCTAATGCTCTAACTGCTAGATTACAATATTTTTTAAATTCGTGTGGTTCATTAATTAAACCCCAATTGATTGCTGATAATGTACATAAAGATATTTCACCATCTGGATCATCAGCGTATTGTAATGGCTTAGTTGGTAAGTCGATCTCACAACATAAATTGCTCATACGGATAGGAGCTAAGTCTGGTTTAAATGAACCATGTTCGTTTGCATGGTCAACATTCATAATGTAAATTCTACCAGTATCTTTACGCTCTGTTAATAGTGATTGGAATACTTCTAATGCAGGTAATGTTTTCTTTCTAATACTATATGCACGTTCATACTTTTCATATAGCTCTTTAAACTTATCTTGGTCTTCATAGAATGCATCATATAAACCTGGTACATCGTTTGGATCAAAGAATGTTATATTGCCACCAGAGATTAATCTTTCATACATTAATTTGTTTAATTGGAAGGCATAATCCATATGTCTTACCCTATTCTCTTCAGTACCTTTATTGTTCTTTAATACTACAAGATCTTCATATTCATAATGCCATAATGGAAGATATACGGTCGCTGCGCCCCCGCGTACGCCTCCCTGCGAGCACGACTTAACGGCCGATTGAAAGTACTTTAAAAATGGAATTAAACCCGTATGAACTATTGAACCATCGCCTACACGCGCTCCTGCGGCACGTACGGAGCCCGTACCGATGCCTATGCCTGCCTTCTTAGAGATATATCTAACTATGGAAGTAGCAGTGCTATTAATACTATCAAGGGAATCGCCTGATTCAATAAGTACGCATGATGAAAATTGTCTGGTTGGAGTACGAACTCCTGCCATGATTGGCGTAGGTAAACTGATATAGAACTGTGATATAGCATCGTAATAATCTTTGACATATTTCATTCTCCCCTCGTCGTATTTAGAAAACAATGTAGCAGCAACCATCATGTAAAGTACTTGTGGAGTTTCATATATCTCTTTTGTACTTCTATCCTGAACTAAATACTTACCACGAAATTGTTCCATTCCTGCATAAGTAAAAGTATCATCACGATCGTGCTTTATATAATTATCTAATTCATTTAATTCTTCTGGCGTATAGTGATCTAATATTCCTACATCGTATACACCTAAATTAATATTACGTGCTATTATTTCTTTTAAAGGAAGTGGTTGATATTGTCCGTAAGCTTCTTTTCTTAACTTATAAGATATTAATCTTGCTGCCACAAATTGATAGTTTGGGGTATGTTCAGATATAAGCTCAGCAGCACTTTTGATAAGAAGTTCGTGTATATCATATGCTGGTATTTTATCGTAAAGCTGTATGTTAGCTTTTAATTCTATCTCGGACATAGAAACACCTGTTATGTCTTCTACCGCCCATTCTAATACTTTGTGGACTTTATCTAAATCAAAAGACTGATGAGAACCATCCCTCTTCGCGACTTTTATTTCCATTACATTTATTCCGTTCATAAGCCATTATTATATCACACTTTCGTAAGAAAGTAAATATCTATTTTTGTTTTTTATCGCGAGCTTCTATCATGTCAATCAATTTCTGATAACCGTCAAACTCTTCTATTCCGCACTTAGGATGTGCTATGCTTTCAAGGTATTCTAACCTTTCTGCTATTAAAGGGTAATCCTTTTTAAACTTTGATTCTGTTCTTGCAAGTTCAATATCATGTTTCTCAGCAAAGTGATCCATAAAGCGATTCACTTGGAATTGAAACCATATACCAATATGTGTATCTTTAAACCAGTTATAGAAAGAACTTCCGATAACCGAGCTTAGTATAGATTTAACAGATAGTATAAAAAGGAAATACATTACTTAACCTTTGCAAGTTTAGTAATAGCCTTAACATAATTAGGCATACCGTGGTCTACTATACCATCAAAGAATTTCCATCTCTTCCAGGAATTAAGTATACCGTAAAACATATCAGACCAAGTTGGATTGTCTTGTTTGTTTCCGTTTCTGCCAAAATAAATCATTTCACCGTGATGTCTAAAACCTAACCATGCTGGTGGTATACGACATACGATGTCATTATTATTCATAAACCTTAAATGTGGACATTTTATATTTTTAATAAATTTTGGTCCACCAACTCTTGGAGATCCAAAAGTAAATAATTCAACCGGTGAATGTCTAGTAGCAGCGATCGTCGCCATTGCTGCACCTAGTGAATGCCCAGTCATGTAAATATCTTTTTGAACTTTTAATTGTTGATTGTGTTCTATCTCTGCTAGTACATCCATCCAAAGGTCATTTACTTCTTGTTGGAATCCACTATGTACTTTACCGCCTGCAGTTGCTGCATTTTTCATTAATTTTAAATCAGCAGTAACGTCATTTAGTTTACTAGGTTCAGTACCTCTAAAGGCAAACCAAAGATCATTCCTATCTTTGACAACCAATACTTCTGCACCATCTCTGGATATTAATTTACACCATGGAAATCCCATTTTCTTTGTAGCAGCCTTTGCTTGTTTTTCTGTCTTATAAGCATATGCAGATAACTTAGCAGCTACTAAAGCTCTTTCCATTTGTGTCATTTGTTCTTTTTGTCTAGTTGATACCATTATTGTTTCACCTTAGCTTGAACCCCAACGCCTTTCTCTTGTCCTTTTGGAGTTTTGATTGTTACATTGCGATAGTACACTATCACTTCTTGTACTTCTCTTATGTACCTACGAAGTTCTTGCATATTACCACTCATAATTTCATAATCACCTACTGATATAGCCATAAAGACAATATCACCATTATTTAGTTTCTTATTATTATCTAAGAATTGATCTAAATAAGAATAACCTTCTGGCCATTCTGGATGTTCTTTTCCATTCTTACACACTCTTACTGGTGTACCATCTTCTTTTAATAATCCATCTGGGTGATCTTCTTTTTCTCTAGCACCTGGTTTGTCTGGATCTGAGTCACTATTCTTAACACATAAGTTAGCTATGGGTGCAGTTGAAACTACGTTCCATTTAATATCTTCTAAATCAATACCACGTGGCATTGTTGGCTGGATAATATTAATCTCGATCGGCTTGGAACTAACCTGTACAGGTTTAACTCCGAAGGTCGAACAACTAGTTGTTAGGATTAATATCGCCGGAAGGATCGTCAAGCGAGTCCAACTCACGGCTGTCGTTTTCAATTGTGTCAAAAACATTTTTTGTACCTCTATTCACTTTGGTTTCTAATAAACCTGGTTTTGCTATAGCTAATTTGTTTAGATCATGTCTTTTAAATATATCCATGTATCTAGCTTTTTCAGCTTCTATCTGAGCATTCTTACTCATCATCTGGTTAAGGCTTTCACCTTGTTTTTCATAAGATTCTCTCATCGCTTCCATAGCTTCCTCTTGTTGAGTTATTGCTACTTCTAATTGCATATTATTAAACGTAAGGGTTTGGTTCTGACTATATAGCCACCAACATCCTAAGCCGAGTACTAATATTATTGCTATAAAAAATTGTTGCATATTATATCTCCGATTTCAACATTGTTTCTGTCATGTAATCCATAGGTGTAGCTGCGTTTAGCTCTACGTATGTTCCATCCATTGTTTTAAAGTACATATGTTTAGGTCCTTTCTTATAGAACTTACGAACTTCCCACGATTTAATTAATACATCTACCACTTCACCTTCACTATTATATTTGGTATGTGTTACGTGTAAATGTTGATGTGTCTCGAAAAGAGATAATACGAATCGCCATGCTCGGGCGATAAAGGAACCTACCATTACAAAATATTTCTTCATTACTTCTTAGCTGCTTCTCTTGCTGCTCTCCTAGACATAATTCTTTCTACAAACTTACGACCTTCTTTAGTACGTCCGTCGTAGATTCTTTTTTGGATTTTGTTATTGTCTTTATGTTTTTTGTGTTTGTCTTTTGGCATCATATCAGAAGGCATAGAAACACCACCAGCACCTACGCTGTTGGCTGCTGCGTCTTCCCACTGTTGGCAATAATCTTTAAATGAGCGTCTCATCTTTTTATATCCTCATTAGTTATATATAAGTTTTGTTTCGTTAAAACGTGTTTTACTTCGTACAGATTATGACCAAATGCTCTAGCATAGGGGGATTTAAAATCGTCTATCTGTACTTTTGAATTCTCTTGTGCTATAGTTTCGCCTGTATTCATAGAAACTATATCTTTTGTAAGTACATAAACTCCAGGATTTAAATAACCTTCTTTTACAAACCATGCACTTTCTTCTAGGTTATTATCTAAATCACCTTCAAGAGCTTTGTTTAATACTTCTTCTATCTTTTCTTCAGACATACCTGTATGTTCTTTAATTAGAAACAGGGCTGCCGCATAGGAAGCTATTTTACTTTTTGGTAATAACCTTTTGACATTAAATACTAATCTATGAAAAATAGTATATGCAGCTTTTTCTTCTGCTGTTTCAAGCTCTCTTGCTTTTTTAATATTCTTTCCATTCGCGTCGACTATACCGAGCTCGTAAGCCTTTAGTTTATTCCAAGGGGTAGTCAAAAGTTTTAGAAACCTAAACGCGTATCCTAAATCTGCTGCTCTTGATAATATTCCCATTATATGTTTCGTAACCTCTCTACTATTAATGGATCTAATGGTACATCTACCTTTTCCTGCTCAGGTAGATAATTTAAAAAAACTAAGAAGGGTTTTATATAATGCCAGTATTCTGGTTGTATTTTAAACCACATCATTTTGTTCGCAGCCTGTATACCGAATACATTATATAAAACTATAATATGATTTAGAATCAGACGTTCCTGTAGATCTTCTGCTTCTTCATATCGTCTTAATAATCTTTTTAGGTATTTAAACCTAGATAGATCTTCGTCAAACTCAGATGCATCAGTGCATTCTGGATTGTTATAATGTTTCGCTGCGAACAGTTTAAAGTTCTTAGCATTTAGCTCGTCAAATATTTTCATCATATAACTATCTATGATAGTTGATTAATCCTTTCCTGGTTCTCCCCAGTTGTCAGAGAAGTCATTTCTAAAGTTACCAAATGATTTTAGTTTGCCTAATTCTTTAACCATATCATCTAGGTTAACATCACCAGTTACTTTACCTCTTGGTAAGTCTGGATTCTTTCCAGAAAATCCTGGGAATAGATCTATTGCAAAATCAGTGGCACCTTTGCCTGGCTTAAGATTTTCTTTCTTAGCCACATCCATAGGTCCAATAAGAACTTCTTCTTCTTTATATCTCATGCCTTGTTTTTTAAGATGTTTCTCTACTATTTTTAAACCAGCTTTTACATCTTTAATAACGGCAGGTGATACATTATCATCATGCATGGATTGTTGTTGCAATTTAAATTTACCTTCAAACCCAGTTAAATGCATTCCTTTAAAAGGAGCTTTTGGCATACGCATTTTTTCGGATAAGTTTCTTATCTCTTTAAATGATTTCATTAGTCTGTCTCGTTATCGCTTTTGTAGTTTTTGTCGATGTAATCAAAGAATTCTTTTTTCTTTTCATCATCTTTAAAATCTGCTGGTGATTTAACATCAAACTTTTTCATAGCAGCTTTAAATACCTTTTGGTATTCTTTTTGCTTATCAGATAATTCTTCTATCGGAGTATTTACATATCCGTTTTCTTTATCTTCTTCTACTTCTTCTTCAGAAAGTTTAGTTTCTTTCATCACTGTACCATCTTCTTTCTCACCAGATTTTTTAACCTTGTGCTTGTCTTTGAATTCCTTCTCGCCTTTAGGCTCTGGTTCAGCAACTTCTTTTTTAACAGCCATTAGATCGTCATGATTTTTAATAGCATAAGCATCAGCTTCATCTTTCTTACCGAAAGACTTAACTTCTTTACCATTAGCATCAACAACAACGAAACCGCCATCTTTTTGTTTTACGTGATCCGTAGGATCCATTTCTTCTTTTTTGACTTTCCCTTCTAAGACATCGCTAACTGTATCAGCAATGCTTTTCGTAAGGTCGTCGTTCCATAAATTTTTCATATTTTTCTCCTAAGTACCTATATGAACAATATATTCCCAGGTGATTGCTGATATTAAACCAACTAATATTACCCAGAATATCTTATTTATTACATTAACCGTGCTCGCATTGCTATTAACTAATGTCTCCACTCGGTCTATCCTATTTATAACACTTTGAATCTGTTCAGATTGTTGTTTGCTGAAAGATGTAAGTGTAATAATCTTTTCCTCTGCCCGTGCAAGCGCAATGATTGCTTCAGACATTTTGTCTATTTTCTCTTCAATCCTATCTAATCTATCTTATTGAGTTTCCTTAGCCATGTTTTTTAATCCTAATTTTTA
>VMHT01017418.1_pt1 | contig 18325 bp, 11 predicted proteins | sample 4693611 | NCBI WGS metagenome assembly VMHT01 (sample SAMN12280063, study PRJNA550983) | marine metagenome | isolation source: seawater sampled from same location over 5 years 0.02-0.2 micron viral filtrate | place: USA: collected off the coast of southern California halfway between the port... ...
CAGCCGTAAAGGTGATAGGTGCGAATGGCCCCGCCGGTATTGCAAAATCAACAGAGGTCGCAAAGAGTAAAGCAAATGCCACGATTAGTGACATCACTTCTTTTACATCAACGATTGCTGATGCAGGAGAACTGACTACAATCAATGCGAATGTTCCAAGTTTAGATTTCGGAAATATCAAAGACACAATAAAAGAAATAACACCTGTGAGTAATCTCTCAGGTAAGATAGGTGATATCAAGAGTAAAGTATCTGATGGCACAGGTATCTCTGGTATGAACATACCTGAGTTGCCAGCAAAGAATCAGTTAGGTAAATTTGCTAATCTTGATGCTGTTGAAAAATCAAATGGTGGATTTGGTAATATCACAAGTGGAGTAAAATCTTTAGGTAATAAAATTAGTAGTTTTACGAGTAATGTTCTTTCAAGTGTGGACAAGGGTGCTGATGGATTTCTTCAAAATCTAGGTGAAACTATTGGTGGTTCTGCTGAGTCATTTATTTCGAACTCTCTTCCAAATGGAGTTGAGACAACTCCAGATGAAAGAAAGAATATTATTCAACAGATGAACTCTGGTAAACCCGAAGAAAAAGTCAAAGCAGTTCGAACAGTTACGTCTAAGTCTAAGAATATAACACCTCGAATGGCAACTGTCGTGGCAGATACGCCTGCAAACAACGAACTTGAACTATCAACAAATGTTCAAAGAGTTGCTGAAGAACAGGGTATTCCCCCTGATGAAATATCTGCAACAGTTGATGAGATTGATAAATCATCCGAACAACTATCTAAACTTGATACCACGATTGGTGGAACTCTTGTAGTTCCTGCGAGTCTTTTTACTGATGCTGAACCCACAAACTCTAATCAGTGGTCAGGTAGAACTAGTTCAGACGATATATTCTCATTTATTTCATCTGTTGAGGAACTACGAGCCGAGTTCTCTAATATCACTCGTGATATATCTGAGGTTGTAATACACGCAACAGAATCATTTACAAATGCAAACTATGGTGCAATTGAAATCAATAATTTTCATAACAAGTTAGGACATGATGGTATTGGATATCATTATGTAATACGAAGAGATGGAAGACTTCAAAGAGGTCGTCCAGTAAGTAAAGTCGGAGACCATGCACCAATAAACAATCACAATCAGTTCTCTATCGGAGTTGTTCTGGTCGGTGGTTTAAATACTGCCGCAACCGATGAAACACTAGAATTAGCAACTTCATCAAGAAACTTTACACGAGAACAATACACGACACTTGAAAAGTTTCTTCGGTCTTTCTATGATACATATCCTGGCGGTCAAGTATTCGGACACAATGACATTGACATAGAAGAGGATGACCCATTCTTTGATGTTTCGGATTATATATTCTCTCTGTTTAGAAAAGCAAATAAAACAAGAGATACCTTTACAACGCCTCCACTCACACCTCAAGGTATTGCGGTAAGAGATTACTTTACATTCCCACTAAGTAAGGGTGGTATCACGTCTAAGTTACCAACATCTGATTTGGTTGCTCCTGCTACAGTAAGTTTAGTCGGAGTAGATGGTGTAAATCTTGATGAAGAAGAGATTCAAGAGTTGGAAGAAACTGTTGAGGAGCGAACAGTTCCAAAAGGAATTGAAGAAGAACTTGAGAATAATCTATTTGAAAGACCACCTAAACCCGAAGGTTTCCCACAAACAGATGATGATGGCGTTGAAAGAGATTATGAATGGAGTGAACAAGAACAGGATTGGATTTTTCAAATAAATTATCCAGAGGGTAATGACCCATCACAAACACAAATATATGCCGACCTTGATGAAGATATAAGCTTGGATGATATCTAATGACAACTAAAAAAGACAATCACTTACTTAGAATACAGGAACTCGGCGAAGGCGTTGAGTTGACTGTTGGTGTTCCTGCTGATGGTATGCAGAATGCTTCGGGTGACCTTCCGAAACGAGAATATAATTATGGATTCTCAATAAACAAAGCAGCCTTGGGAACGAAGATAAATCAACTATCAACAAGTGGTGGTGACTTTGGAGTCTCGTTAGGTGTTGTTGAGCAACGAGCATCTGAGTATCCATTCAATCAAGTAAACGAAACCGAGAGTGGTCATGTCGTTGAATATGACGATACGCCAGGCGCAGAGAGAATACTCATCAAACATCGTAAGGGTGCAGGAGTTGAGATGAGAGCCGATGGTTCAGTCATCATATCTGCGACCAATAATAAAGTTGAAGTCACAGGTGGTCATCAAAGAGTTATCGTTGAGGGTCATGGTGACCTAATCTATCATGGTAATCTCAATCTCAAAGTGAGTGGAGACTTTAATGTGGATGTCGGTGGTAACTATAATGTCAATGTTGGGGGAAACAAAGTCGAAGAGATACAACAAAATCACAAAACTGTTGTAACTGAAAACTCTCAATATATTACCAAAGGAACAAAAACTGACAAGACATTGGAGACACACACGAGTATTATGCTGTCTGACCATAATGTTTTTGTTGATGGAGACCAAGATACTCTCGTTGAGGGTAATATCAATATTGTTTCTGATGTTGACACATTTATATCTGCGAAGGAATCCTTTGCGGCCAGTTCTAAGAATACGAATATATCGGGTGCGAAGTTTGTATCTGTTTTGGGACAGAAGGGTGCAATCGGTGGTAAGAAGGTTGACTTCACAGGTAATGTCTATCAAGGTAATGAGGGTGCAACTGCCGAGGCCTCTGGTGCAATATTTCACGGAACATTTAAAGGTATTGCAGACGAGGCATTGCGTTCATATAGTGCAAATACTGCGAGAGTTGCAAAATCACAAGACTATGCAGAGAATGAACAAGGAACTGCATCTGGTGACGAGGCAACCAAGACACAAGCAACTATCACAGGTGAAAATCCAATCACGCCTCCTGTTGTTGTAAGTCATACCACAACTGGTAAGTTTGCAATTCAAAGTGTTGTGATTGATGCTGATGATGTATTGAAAGATGAGTTGAATCTTCTGAATAAGTTTTTTGTTTTCAATAAAGTTCCGACAACTCAAGAGATACGTTCTAAGTTTAGAGATGAATACAATAGAGAAGGTAGTGGTGCGGCTGCTGTATTAGTTGCCGAAGGATTATTGAGTGAGTCATATAATGTTCCGACACCAACAGAAATCGGTAGAGTTTCAGGTAAAAAACCAAAACCTCAGTTTGGATATGAACCAATCGGAAATGCATTTGAGAATAGAGGAAAGAGATTTCAACCATGAGTACAATAACATTCTTACCTGACCCACTATACAATCCTGAAAACCAAGAGTCCATCACATCAAAAACAGAGATTGCGCCTGGTATTACGATTGCAAAGTTTTTGGGTGCATATGGTGACAGAACGTCATTTAATCATATTGAGTTTGAGGAACAAAGAAGAGATATCTCTCGTAATCTAGTCGCACAGGCCGAATCTATACGAAGGATTACCAACAATTCAAACTTTGATGATATTCGTTTGATTGTATCTGAAGGATTATATCGTCCTTTGGTCATTGAATTTCCTTTGACCGATGCTCTCAAGAAAAAAAGATTGGGTCAGTTGATATATTATCAAGTCATTGACAAGTTCGGTCAGATTGATTTGAAAAGAACATTTGATGTTGCAGAGTTTTTGAAGGACAATGCAAAATACAACAAGTTAATATTAGACTATGATACATATGACCCCGATGGTAAACTTACCGCACAGATTGGTATTGAGTATTCACAAATTCCAATTACATTTACGATTGATGATGCATCTTTTGATATCGAAACAGTTTTTAATAATCAATTAATGTCTAAAAACGAATTGATTGAGATTTTAGAATAAAAACATATAAATAGAGACATGGCAACAAGAAGAGCATTCGCACAAGAAGATACAAACTTAAATACACCTAGTATAAAAACTAGTCGTGTGCGTGAGTATATTGACATTGATTTGTCATTTACTGCAAAGACGACTAGTGGTGAGATATTTAAGAAAACTGATGCGGCTGCTGTTAAACAGGCAATCAAAACTCTTCTTTTGACAAATAGATTAGAGAAACCATTTAGACCTTCATTTGGAGGAGACATTCAAGGGCAACTATTTGAACTTGCAAACCGAGGTAGTTCTACAATTATACGAAGAAGAATTATCTCAACAATACAACAATTCGAACCAAGGGCTGAAATCGTTGATTTGGTTGTAGACCTAAGACCAGACCAAAATTCTCTAGATGTGACACTCACATTCAAAGTAGTAAACACTAACGATGAAGTTGAATTTACAACAACAATATCAAGGTTAAGATAAAATGTCAACAACAATAAAATCAACTGCACTCGACTTTGATGCAATTAAAAACAATCTGAAAATATTTTTAGCAAATAAATCGGAATTTGCAGATTATAACTTTGAGGCATCTGGTTTATCAAACATCCTTGATGTCCTTGCATACAATACACACTACAATGCTTTGATTGCTAACTTTGCTTTAAATGAGTCATTTCTAGGAACAGCACAACTTCGTAGTTCTTTGGTGTCTCTGTCTGAGGGTATTGGATATATTCCTGACTCCAAGACATCGGCTCAAGGAACTATCAATATGTCAATAAATCTAAGTAGTGTTACTCCTAGACCATCTCAGATTCAGATTCCGTCAGGTTTTAAGTTCAACTCTACTGTTGATGAGGAAACATATGTGTTTCAAACCACTGAGACACTGACCGCAACAGATAATGGTGAGGGGTCATTTGTTTTCAAAACCTCGTCAGGTTCATCTGATATTGTTATCAGAGAGGGAACTTCTCGCACCAAAACATTCCTTGCAACTAAATCAGTAGACAATCCGATTTATATCATTTCTGATAAAAACCTTGATATCTCAACTGCAATAGTGAGAGTCTTTGAAAGTTCTACATCTACGATTTCTACAACATACACTGATTTACAGAATGCAAATACTATTAGTTCGGCCTCTACATTATATATTCTCAAAGAAACACCTAATGGTCTCTTTGAATTATCCTTTGGTAATGGAACAACTTTAGGTGTTGCACCTGATGAGGGTAATAAAATTACTGTTGAGTATCTAGCAACAAATGGGTCTGATGCAAATACTGCAAAAGTGTTTGAACCACAAAGTCAAGTAACTGTAAATTCTGTTGGATATAGTGTGACTGTAAGCACAGTCGCAAATGCTGTGGGTGGTAGTGATAAAGAATCACTTGAGTCTATTCGTAAGAATGCACCATTCCAATACGCATCGCAAAATCGTATGGTAACAGCCGTTGACTACTCGTCACTGATATTAAGAAACTTCTCAACACTTATCAAGGATATTCAATCCTTTGGTGGTGAAGATGCACTTGAACCTGAGTTTGGAACAATATTCATGTCAATCTTATTCAATGACGATGTGACTGCAACAACAGTTCAAACCACAAAAGATTCAATTCAAGACCTTGCAAAACAATTATCAGTGGCATCTTTCTCTTTGAAATTTGATGACCCTGTAAAAACTTTTATTGAACTTGATGTTTTCTTCCAGTTTAATCAGAGACTCACTACACTTTCAAAAAATACAATTCAGAATAGTGCAAATAATGCAATCATTGATTATTTTTCAACTAATACAGGTAAATTCAATCAATCGTTTAGACGTTCTAATCTATTGACACTCATTGATAATGTAAGTCCTGCTGTTCTATCCTCTCGTATGAATGTAAAAATGCAGAGACGATTTACTCCAACACTTACATCTGTTCAAGGGTTCACTATAAGATATGCAGCCGAGATTGCAAGTCCTGATGATGTAAATCAAATCATAACCTCAAATTCGTTTAGATTCAGAAACAAAGATTGTATCATTCAAAACAAATTAAACTCGAACAAACTTCAGGTATTCAATACTGAAGACAAAGAAATCGTCATTGATAATGTCGGAGATTACTCAGGTGATACTGTCAATATTGTTGGACTACAAGTTGATAGTTTTGTTGGTTCTGATAGTTTTATTAAGTTATCAGCAACTCCTGCGAATCAAAGTGTGATTACACCTTTACGAACAGATATCGTTGAGATTGACACTACCAAACTTGTATCAACCACAGTAGATGTTGAAAGTGGAGTGACTAACTAATGTCTCACAAAGAGGACGATACACTCCGAGACTTGGGAAGGAGAGATATTCAGTTTGATGACCTAAAAATTAAAGAGGTCTTACCTGAATTTTTTCGAACCGAATATCCTAAACTTATAACACTACTCGAAGAATATTATCACTATGAAAACAGTGATGATGCGCCAACCAAACTGATTAATGATTTATTCTTCAGTCGAGACATTACACAAAACGATATTGAACTTCTAGAATATGTAGAACAAGAGTTACTTCTTGGTGATGCATATTTTGAAGGATTTCAAGACAAGAGAGCGGCTGCCAAGTATTCCAACACACTATATCGTTCAAAGGGAACAAAGTATTCAATACAACAATTCTTTAGAACATTTTTTGGTATTGACCCTGATATTGTTTACACCAAAGAACAAATATTTAATCTAAATGATAGTGGTTCTACTATCGGATTTGAATCTCAACATTTCTTGACGGACAATAAACTTTTTCAAAAGTTTGCTATTTTAATCAAATCAGAATTATCACAAGATAAATGGATAGATGCATATAAACTTTTCGTTCACCCAGCCGGAATGTTTATTGGTTCAGAGACACAGATTGTTTCAGCAGTCGAAGATGCCTTGACTGCACCAGTTGTTACACTTGCGGCTGCTCCAGCGATTGCGATTACAAACACGGCTTCTCTGTTTGATGATGGAAGGTCAGATGTGACATCCCTTGTAGATGACCCTGATGTAGATTCAGCAGGTATCCTAAGTAGAATTAGACCAGAACTCATAAGTCTTGGAAAGTTCTCTGCGTTGCAGGTTTCTCAAATTAACAATCAATATGGGTCACTGCGTGAAGCACAAATCGCATCTTCACCAACATTTGATGATTCGGATGCAACTGGTGGAGGAAATGGTGTTGGTATGGATATGTCTAATAACTTGTCATTTGAGACATTCGACCAAGACAGACATGTGTTCTATAGCACAGACTCCAACCAATATTTGTTAAACTTGGGTCATCTTAGTTAGAAAATTTGTATAAATAGAATTAAATGTTTTAGGATTTAGGAATGACAAAACAAACTATCAATAAAGGTTCAGCAGCGAATGACGGAACAGGTGATACTCTCCGCATTGCCGCAACGAAGATTAATGAGAACTTTACTGAACTGTATGGTCTTCTTGGTAGAAGTGGCGGTGGGGCTCAAGTATCACTTGACTCTACTAGTGTTGTTTTTGAGGGAGCAAGTGCAAATGATTTCGAGTCAAGACTTCAACTTGACTCAGAACCAACATCCGATATATTCCACTATCTTCCTGTTGGGGGGAGTGGAACACTTGTTGTTGATTCGTGTCAACAAATACTAACCAATAAAACTCTGAGTTCACCGATTGTTTCTGCATTGAGAATGCCTGATGCTGATAGTTCTCATAACTATACCATTGTCACAGGTGCATTATCCGCAAACCGAAATGTAACCATTCCTGCTCTGGGTGCTAATGATACGTTTGTTTTAGCAAATGTAACACAGACTTTAACTAATAAAACCATTAATGGTCTTGTAGCAAGTAATCCGAAGATTGGTGGTAAGAACTTAGGTTCTACATTATTTGATAGTGCTGATAACGAACTTCTAGCATTTACTCGTGTTGCATCGGCTGTAAATCACATTACTATGAATAATGCAGCGACAGGAAACTCACCAAGAATTGATATTGAAGGTGGTGACACAAACGTCAATCTTGAGTTAAGTGCAAAAGGAACAGGGGGTATTTTATTAAATAGTCCTGAGATATTAAAACAAGAAACTGTAAGTGGTAATGGTGCATTATCAGTAGTATTACCATATAGTGAAATAACTAAAGGAACTGCCGGTGCATATTCACTTGCAGATGGTGTTGTTGGACAAGTTAAATACATTAGTGTAAGTGGTGCTGGTACTGCAACCATCACTCCTGCAAATTTTGGTGCAGGAACTACTTTAACATTGCAACAAAATGAAACTGGAACTTTAGTTTTTGACGGAACAAACTGGCAAGTACTTGCAACATATGGAGGCGCAGTAGCGTAATTAAAATGGCAGTTGTAACAGACAGACTAAAAAAACAGGTAATCTCTTTCATTCAAAATGATTTAGATTCGGATGCAAATATTTATATCGGTATTGGTTGTTCCGAAGATTGGAATGATTCTGATATTGCACCAACGACTGAAAGAACAAAACGTGAGGAAAGAAACTTTAGAAATGGATTACAATCTATTAAGAAAGTTCTTGATGCTTCTTTTGTTGTTCCTCGTTACAACTGGTCATCTGGTGCTGTTTATTCTGCATATGATGATGCACAGATTGGTTATCCAACTCAAACCTATTATGTAATGAACGATAACAATGAAGTCTTTATAGTTCTTCAACAATCTAAAAATACAGATGGAACTGCAAAAGTATCAACAGTCCAACCTTCGGGTAATACTGGTGGAACACCTTTCCAAACTGCTGATGGTTACATTTGGAAGTTTTTATATTCCATATCTGCGGTAGATGCGAACAAGTTTGTCGCCGCAAACTTTATTCCTATAAAACTTGCAACCTCTACAGACTCTGATGCAGCCGGCGTCACACAACTAGCAGCTCAAAATGCGGCAGTAGTCGGTCAGATTATTGGTATTGCAGTTGACTCAGGTGGAACAGGGTATACAAGCACTCCAAGCATTGCAATCACAGGTAATGGAACAGGGGGTAATTTTACTGTCACAACTGATGGTGGAGTTGTCACGAAAGTTGAGGTAGATAGCACTGGTGGGTTTGGGTTAGGTTATACAAATGCAGGTGTTACATTATCAACCTCTGGTTCAACAAAACCAGCGAAGATAAGAGCAATTCTCGGAACACCTTTAGGTCTTGGAGGAGACCCAAGAGATGACCTTAAATCAACGTCTTTCATGTTTCAAGTAAAACCAACTGGAAATGAAACTGGAGACTTTATTGTTGGTAACGATTTCCGTCAAGTTGGTCTTATCAAAGGAATGAAGAGAGATAGTGATGGTGGAATAGGAAGTGATTTTGACTCGGACACTGGTATCATTCTCAAAAAACTTCATTTCGCATCCCAAACAAATAATTTTACTGTTGACAAAACAATTCAAGGTGCAACTTCAAATGCAAAGGCACTTGTAGATAGAGTTGACTCCGCTGCTTTTGTGTTCTTCCATCAAACCGAAGAAACAGGGTTTAAGAGTTTTGATTCAGGTGAAAACATCACAGAAGTGGATGGAACAGGGGCAGGAGCATTGGTAACAGGTGGAGGAAGTTCACCAGTTCAGTCAGGTGAGGCTCTTCCACACACAGGTGATATTCTCTACATAGATAATCGTGCTTCTGTATCTCGTTCAACTGACCAGACCGAAGACATCAAAATCGTAATTCAAATATAAGGTATTACAATGCCAAATACATTTACAACCAATACATTTGCTACAACATACAAGGATGATTTCATTGATAGTGACAACTATCATCGCATTCTGTTCAATGCTGGGCGTGCATTACAAGCACGAGAACTCACACAAATGCAAACAATCATTCAAGAAGAGATTGCAAGGTTTGGTCGCAATATCTTCAAAGATGGTGGTTCAGTAAATCCTGGCGGGCCAACAATCAATAATGATTACGAGTTTGTAAAACTTGATACAGCAGCCGCAGATAGAGATTTACCTACCGACACTAGTGTTTTGGTTGGTGGAACTATTACTGGAGGTACATCTGTTATAAAGGCAAGAGTTCTTGAGGTTGTTGCGGCAACTGCTTCTGACCCTGCTACACTTTTTGTTCAATATACAGAGATACCATCTGGACTTGCTACAACAACTGGAGTTAGATTTACGCCTGGAGAAGATATTACTGTATCATTTGGTGACCCAGCAAGCACTGATACATTTAAGGTTCAGGGAACTGACACACCTTCAAATCCTGCTGTTGGTAAGGGATGTAGAATTTCTAATGCGGCTGGTGACTTCTTTGCAAGAGGTCATTTTGTATTTGCAAAACCACAATCACTCATTCTCTCCAAATACACAAGACTTCCAACCAAAGTTGTTGGTTTCAAAATAACAGAAGATATCATAACAACTTCTGATGACGCTGCACTTTTTGATAATCAGGGTGCAACACCTAACTTGTCTTCGCCGGGCGCAGACCGATATCGTATTCTACTCACATTAACAACTCAAGACCAAGTAAACTCCGATGAGAACTTTGTATTCTATTGTAATGTTGTTGAAGGTGATATTGTTGACCAAGTATCAGGAACAGAAAGTTATAACAAAATCAATGAGGTTCTTGCAGAAAGAACTCGTGAAGAATCAGGCAATTACATTGTAAGTCCATTTAGTGTAGACTTTGAAGATTCTGCCACAGACTTTATTGCAAATGTATCTGATGGTATCGCATATATTAATGGTTATCGAGGTGCAACCGAGACACCAACAGAAATCACAATACCAAAACCTCGTGCAACAGTTGAACTAGAAAATGAGACTGTCGGTGTAAATTACGGAAACTATTTCGTCTGTGATACAGTCGAAGGAGCATTAGATAGTGCAACATCTGGTAAAAACTTCAGCACAGTTAGTCTTAGAAGTGCAACAGGACATGGTGGTAGCACTATCGGAACTGCTAAATTTAGATATCTCGAAAAAGATGGTTCGAACTTCCGTGTATATCTATTTGATGTAAGTATGAACTCTGGTCAAGCACTTCGTGATGTAAAGTCTCTAGGACACGGCGCTGCCGATTTTGCAAATATTGTTCTTACCAATAATAAGGCCGTTCCGACTGATAATGATAAAGTTAATCTTGTATACACAACACCGAATCCACGTCCTAAAGATATCACTGATGAGGACTTTGAAGTCCAAAGAATCTTTACTGGAACAACAAATGGTTCAGGTAATCTAACATTATCTAGTCTTGGAACTGGTGAGACCTTTGTAAATTCATCTCAGTGGATTGTTACTGCTAACGATTCAGGAAGTGTTCGGAGTCCAACAATTGATACATCCGCAGGAACTTCTGCAACATTAACTGGTGACATGGGAGATGCCTCTGGTGTTACTGTATATGCAAAGGTAAATAAAGCACAAGCAAACTTCCGTCAGAAAACTCTGGTTGAAACTACATTTACTGGAAAGGTTCTTGATTCAGCAGGTCAACCTAATATTGGACTTGGAACAATCACACCACAGATGAATATTCATGCAACAGACTTATTTCAAGTTATTGCAATAAAAGAAAATGATTCGGATGGTAGAGACATATCTCACCTCTTTACTGTTGATAATGGTCAAAGACCTGGCTTTTATGATAATGCCAGATTAGTTCTAGAAGATGGAACATCAATACCAACTGCAAATGTATTTGTTCGTTTCAAACATTTCACACATGGTGGAACAGGAGATTTCTTCTCTGTCAACTCTTACACTGGTCAGGTTGACTATGAAGACATTCCAAATTTTGCAACTGGGCCTAGAACTTCAGTAAATCTTCGTGATGTGATTGACTTCCGTTCTTCGGTTGACTCTGCTGGAACATTCACAGGAACAGGTGCGGCGGTGCATGAAGTCCCGACCAATGGTGATATCTTCCAAGCAGACGTTGAATATTATCTACCTCGTTCTGATAAGATTATTGTGAACACTGAGGGTGAGGTCAAGAACATTCAAGGTGAGAATGGTTTCGAATCTCAAGTTCCAATCACACCTGAAAACACTCAAGCATTGTTCGAAGTAAGATTCAATGGATATGGATTGAATGACTCTGATATGTCAGTCACACCAATTCGTGCTAAAAGATTTACAATGAAAGACATTGAAGGTTTAGAAAGACGAGTTGACAAACTTGAAGAGGTAACAAGTCTAAGTCTTCTTGAGTCCAAAACTGCAAACCTTTTAGTTCTTGACGATTCTGATAATCCTAGAACTAAGTCAGGTTTCTTTGTAGACAACTTCCAAGACAGAACATTTAGTGATGTGTTGAGTTCAGAATACCGTGCGGCGATTGACCCATCACGTCAAATTCTAAGACCACCACAGATTGAAGATAATGTTAATCTTGTGTATGATTCTGCTAATTCATCTAATACTATTCTCAAAGGTGACATTGTTTATCTAAATCATGGTAACAAAGAGTCTATTACACAAACACGAATTACAGGAATAGAAAATGTAAATCCATTTGCTGTGATTACAAATGAAGGTAACATTACTCTATCACCAACTTCTGACGAGTGGCAAGAGACAAAATATAAACCATCCAATGTGGTAAACAGAACCGCAGAGGAAGACCTCGGTGTATTCAATGAGGGTAATCTTGCGACTGGAACAGCAAACCGTAGAGGTTTCTCTAACTTTGTAAATGCTTTTGCTTGGGGTTCACCATTCGGAACATTTATTCCTCTGGTTGGATTTGGTGTTATTACTGACCTAAACATCTTTGGTGGTTGGGCTGGTGTTAATACTTGGAATAGTAATGGTGTAAGTAGAGTAGGACAACAACGAGTAGGTAGAAATATTGTCTCCACATTTGAACAAAGAGTAGTCGTTGGTGAAAGAACAATTACTGAAGTAATCGGTGACAGAACAGTATCTCTGACATTCTTACCATTCATTCGTTCACGAAAAGTATTTTTCAAAGCAGAAGGATTGCGTCCAAATACTCTATACTTCCCATTCTTCAATAATAAAGAGGTGAAGAACTTTTGTCGTGAGGAAACTTTCCAAAGAACGGCTGCAAATGATGCAAGTGGTGCGATTTATGGTAGTAAATTCCGTAACAGAACAGCACACCCTCAAGGAACTACAGACCTTATAACTGATGCAAGTGGTGTGATTGAAGGTTCATTCTTCATTCCATCAAATAAAACAAAACGTTTTCGTGCAGGAACACGAGAGTTTAAACTCCTTGATATTAGTGTAAACAACGAAGCAAACGCATTGTCAAGAGCCTCCACAAATTATTTTGCACGAGGAACACTTGACACCAGACAGAAAACTATTGCTTCGACTCGTGTGACAACTGTTAGAACAAATCGTTGGACAGAATCACAAAGAGTTCGTAGAGTTGACCCTCTCGCACAATCTTTCATGGTTACAAATCCATCTGGTATGTTCGTTACTAGAGTTCAAACTTATTTTAAGAAAAAGGATACTGCAATTCCAGTTCGTATGGAAATTCGTCCTATGGTAAATGGTGCGCCTTCATCTACAGAGATTGTGCCAGGCGGTGTCAAATTCTTGAATCCGTCAGCCGTCAACGTTGCGGCAAGTCAGACACAGACATCCGCACTTGCGTCTCCAACAACCTTTGAGTTTGATGAACCAGTATTCCTGAATCCAGATACAGAATATGCGATTGTTCTGTTAGCAGAGTCAATAAATTATGAAGCGTATGTCGCAGAGACATATGCATTTGAGTTGGGTTCAACTGAGAAACGTATCTCTCGTCAACCTTCTATGGGTTCATTGTTCAAATCACAAAATGGAACAACATGGGAGCCTGACCAGACTAAAGACCTTGCGTTCAAAATCTTTGAGGCAGAGTTCTCTACTGCGGGCGGTTTTGCAACATTTGTAAACCAAGAACCTGAAGATGAACTTCTTGAAGCAAATCCATTCTATGCAGACAGTGGAGATGCAACGATTACTGCATTCTATCCTAATCATGGATTTGTTGTCGGAAATACTGTAAATATTCGAGGACTTGATTCTAACACAAAATTCAATGGTCTTCTTGGTGGTAATTTTCAGACTACTAAAACAATCACTAAGGTTGATGGATTTGGTATTCAGTTTGAAGCGGATAGTAATGCAACGGCCTCAGGTCGTTTTGGTGGTGATAACGTCACGCTTGAGAAACAAATCATTTACGATATTGCGACACCAAACTTGTCAACACTCGTTCCCGAAGATACAACATTGACTCTCTCTGCAAAATATACACGAGGTAAATCTCTTGCAGAAACAACAGACAACTCTTTCCAGAGAGATACAACATTTACAAATGAGGTTATAATTGGTGATGAGAATATCTTCACTGAGAGTAAGATGATTGCAACAACAGCAAATGAAACTGCAAGTTTAGGTTCAGGTGTTAAATCAGTTGAATACAAAGTTAATATGAATACGACTCGTGCAAATGTCTCTCCAGTTATTGATGTTCAAAGAGCATCTATCACAACTGCAAGGAATCAGATTGATAAACAAGCATCTGGAGCAGCGACAGGTTTCAATGTTCCAATTAATTTCGTTGCAGAGACCAATGCATTTGGTGGTTCGTCTCTTGCGAAACACATGACAACAGTGACAAATCTTTCTGAACCAGCCGTAGGATTAAAAATTATTCTTGCGGCCATTCGTCCAACTAATTCAGATTTTGAGTTATATTTCAGAACTGCAATAGATGGTGAAGATATCTTCAGTAAAGATTTTACACTTCAGGCCGCAGAGAACACTCAAGCACCTGACCCAAATAACTTCCGTGAGTATCGTTATTTGATTGGTGGGTTCAATGGAAATCTGGCTGCATTCACTCAGTTTCAGATTAAGATTGTGATGAGAGCAACAAATAGTGCAACACCACCAATATTCAAAGACTTGAGAGCGATTGCTCTGGCGGTGTAGTATGCAAAAGTATGTGATGGTTGAAGGTAGTAATAGTTTTGCTCGTGATATGGAGACAGGTGCGATTATAAATATAAATAGCACTGAGATACAATCTGCGAGAAAAGCAAAAGAAAATCGAATACAAAAGAAACAAGAGTTTGAAAATTTAAAGAATGAAGTAGGTGAAATAAAAGAACTTTTAGTCAAACTGTTAGAGAAACAAAATGGCAACTAGCACACCAACAAAGACACTGATTACTGATACCTTTACTCAATTTATTTCTGATTTGAATCGAGTATCTTTAGATTTAGGTGCAACTGGTAAGTTAAATACCACACAAGATTCTGATATTATCGGTGCAATCAACGAACTAAATGATTCGATAGGTGCAGGTGGCCTTAGCACAACTGCATCAACTCTGATTGGTGCTATCAACGAACTCAATGACTCGATAGGTTCAGGGGGTCTCAATACATTAGCATCAACACTAGTGGCCGCAATCAATGAACTTAACGACTCAATAGGTGCAGGTGGTCTTACAACGACAGCATCAACAATTATCTCTGGAATCAATGAACTTGACTCCTCAGTTGGTTCACTTGATAGTAATGGAATAAACAATCTTCTTACCACAGGTAATGTAGGAAAGTCCTTATTGTCACTCGATAGTGCGTTTGGTAATCTTGCATTCAGAACAACTTTCAATGACTCTGATACAAAGAATGTAACCTTTGCAATAAATGGTCTAAGAAAAGATGTTGACTCAGTTGGTCTTTCTAATAATAGTTCGATTGCTAACATAGGTGCGTTGTCTGGTCTTAACGCTGCTTTTGTGGGGTCAGAAAGAACTAGTATCGTAAATGCTTTAAACGGACTAAGGGCGGATATACCTCTGATATTCGATGAAACAGGAACTCAACTGAATTAGGGATGTTAAAAAATGGCAATAGGAGTTCCATTCAAACTCAAAACGTCCGATAGTGATTTCCAAGATTTTTCCTCAACTGAAGAAAATTATTTGGCCTTTGAGGTTGGTCGTCAATATTCAATCTATGATAGTTCAAAGGGTGGGTCACTAGGATTTGATAGTTCGGGTGGTCGTATCGTTGGAACACTTACCAATACAAGTTATGATAGTTCAATAGGGGCGCATGTAAACGTCACTCTATCAACCACATCAACAAACATATATCAGAACTTATCAACTGCTGATTCTGTGGGCGCAAGTCTACATAGAATACCCATATATCAAAATGATAGTAGTGGTCAGTTTGTGATTCGAGAGTTCAATGACTCTGACCGAAATACTCTTGCAGATAGATTAAACACTCGTATCTTTACGAGTGACTATCCTGGCTCTTACAAACTTGGGTCTTCTGCTCCAAGTGGTGACTATGCGGTTGCATTGTCTAATGTAATGACTGATACACGAAGTGGTGATAGTTCAGGTAATACTGTTCAATTCAACATCTATCAAAGAAAGACGATGACCTCTCCAACTCAGACTCTTCCTTTTGCAGTAAAGAGAGCAAGTGGAGATAGTGGGACGTATCAGGGTCTTCAATTAATGACTGACAGTCAAATCGGTCACTCGTTAGCAGAGATTGGTCGTAACAGAATTACAGGTGGTGATTCGAATGGAGACTATCAGATTGGTTCATATCTAATTCGTAGTTCTGCTCAAGGTGCGCCAACTTCGACTGGCACTTGGGTTGCAAAGGGAACAGCCACTGATACAAGATTGGTTGCGGCAGAGACAAACTTCACAAATTCATCCACAGGTGTTCGGGCGGTTGCGTTCTCAGGAAACTTTACTGATAACTTTACAGATAATTTCACAAGTAATTTTACTGATAATTTCACTAGCGAATCTACTGCGAACTTTACTAATAACTTCACGAATACTTTTAGTCAAGACTTTATAAACACAACTACAGTTAATTTTACAGGAGAATCAACTCAGGCCTTTACAAGAAATTCACAAAGGACTTCTACAAGAAACTCAACTAATACTTTTACAAGAAACTCCACACAAAACTTTTCTGGCACACAGAACTTCTTTACTTCATATTTTTATTCACGTTCATCTGGTTCAGAGTATTATGTGTCATCAGTTGGTGGGCCAGATACTTATTATTGGAATGGAGTGCAGGTTCAGGCGGATAATACCGGCGTTGATGGATATTTTTATGAAGCGGGAGCTTTACAAGAAACTGTATATAATTCTGGTTCACCACCTTTTGTGCCACCGTTTACTGAATATTATTACGAGATACGAAGATACGACCAAGGCTCAGTGAATTTTACTGGTGACTTCACAGGTAACTTCACTGGTGACTTCATTGGTAACTATACTGGCGACTTCATTGGTAACTATACAGGTAATTTTATAGGTGACTTCACTGGAAACTTTTCACAAACCTTCACAGGTAACTTCACTGGCGACTTCACTGGTGATTATACAGGTAATTTTATAGGTGACTTCACAGGAGATTTTACTGGAGACTACACTGGAGATTTTACTGGAGACTACATAGGCGTAGACTTTACAGGTGACTTTACAACAGACTTCACAGGGGATTTTATAGGAACATTGATAGGTGATACATCAACAAATATAGAAACATTTACCTTGTATGTTAGAACTGCATAAATAGAAATACTATGGGAACAACACCTTTAAAACTTAGTGATTCAGCTGATGGTGACCTCAAAGAGATGACCACCGTTGAGGAGAACTACCTTGCATATCGTGCAGGGTTAGGTCTCGCTGCGATGAATGATAGTGAGACAAGTGCATTAGCAACACTTGGTGGTGATGATAATTTTAATATTGGTTCACATACCGATACTAAGTTTGACCAATCAGTTGGAACTCATGGTGTTACTTTAACAACAACAAGTATTACAACCAATGTGTTTCAAAGACAAGGTGCGGCTGACGAGACAGGGGCTGGATTTAGACTTCCCACAGAATTTATAAACAATAGTGGTTCATTTGAGATTCATGAATTTGACTCTGATGAGTTAGATACTCTATCAGGAAGACTCATATCCAGAATCATCACAAGTGAATATCCCGGCTCATATCGACTTGGAACGGCTGCTCCAAGTGGTGATTATGATACACACATTACCAATGTCTTTACTGATACAAGAACTGATGGAACAACAGTCAACTACAGTATCTATCAAAGACAATCAATGACTGCACCCACGACAGTCAGACCTATACAAGTAAAAAGGTCTGGTGGTCGAACAGGAACTTTTGAGGGTTTGATAGAATTTGTTGACTCTGATTTGACATATACCTTTGGTCAAAGAGTTAAGAATGTCACAATGCAAGGTGTTGATAATGTTGGGGCATATCAACTACGTTCATCCGCACAGGGAGCTCCAACTGCCACAGGGACATGGGTTGCAAGAGGAACTGCGACAGATACCAAGAATACAACAGCAGAAGTTGACTTTGTAGGTGACTTCACAACAGACTTTACTGCTGACTATGAGGGAACTTTTAC
>VMHT01008049.1_pt1 | contig 18324 bp, 24 predicted proteins | sample 4693611 | NCBI WGS metagenome assembly VMHT01 (sample SAMN12280063, study PRJNA550983) | marine metagenome | isolation source: seawater sampled from same location over 5 years 0.02-0.2 micron viral filtrate | place: USA: collected off the coast of southern California halfway between the port... ...
CGAGCTACAGGTACGGCGTGCTGCTCGGTGCCGTGCTGGACAGCAGCAGCACACTGACCCGCACGGTGGCGTGGGCGGCATGAGCTGCCGGGCGCTAGCTTATAAAAGTGTAGCCTTGTTTGCTTAGGCAATAGCGAAGGCCACGTGGGCGTGGGACAGAAGTGGTGCAGATTTACTGCTACTTGCACTTCTATGCAACTGCAATGCAATGCAACTGCAAGGTATCTTTCAATCTGCGCACATTCCAAGAATGTTCCTGGCTATGTCAAATCACTTAACCTCAATCTGCCTCACAGTTCAATCCAAGCCTCTCCTATGGCCCGTCACAAGCAGACCGCGCGCCAGACAAAGGGTGGCAAGTGCCCCAAGCACCTGGCGCTTCCCCGCAAGTCGCCCATGGTCAAGAAAGCCCACCGCTACCGCCCCGGAACCGTCGCCATCCGCGAGATCCGTCGCTACCAGAAGTCCACGGAGCTGCTCATCCGCAAGCTGCCGTTCCAGCGCCTCGTCCGCGAGATCTGCCAGAACTTCAAGACCGACCTGCGGTTCCAGAGCACGGCCATTCTCGCGCTCCAAGAGGCATCGGAGGCCTACCTGGTCGGGCTCTTCGAGGACACCAACCTCTGCGCCATTCACGCCAAGCGCGTCACCATCATGCCCAAGGACATGCAGCTCGCGCGCCGCATCCGGGGGGAGCGGATGTAATACAAATTCCTGGAAGGTTCCTCACTCTGTCGCGACCTCCATCACCATTGCTTCGAAATGACAGTGTGCGGTCTGTGCAATGAGAAGCTTGTGCACGGCGACTGGATTATTCGGTGCGTCGGGTGCCACCACTGCGGGGGCCATCTCACCTGCGGGCGGCGTTTGCCCCGGGCCCCCTGTGCGCACTGCCCGCGCAGGGTCGGCTTCTTCACGGACACCTTTCGTGACGTGGTTGGACTGATGCGCCGACGCGTGGGGTCAGCGGCGGCGCTGCTGGCACGGGGCAGCGCGTACCTTCAAGCGGCAGCGATGCGGCAGGCAACACGCGTCGTCGGTGTACGCGTACGCTTGCCCGGCACATGAGGCCCTGCCGCGCGCTAATCTATAGTTAAATTATGCGCACACTCGTTACTTCATGTACTTCCAACTAGCTCTTTACGCCACATGTATTACCTCTACCCAATCACCACGTTGCAGGCGCTGCCGTCGCTGTCGAGCTTGAACGTGAAGGCGGACTGGGTGATGTCGCCCTCACTGCGCATCTCCGCCACCTCCTTGACAATGTCCGCCATGACTGCATCGTAGGTCGCCACAATGTGCGCCAGGATCTCGGCAGCGGCCGCTTCACGAGTCGGATCGTCCTCGTCATCGTCAAAGCCACCTTCCTCGGCCAGCTGCTGCACGTAGAGAAGGAACGTGGGCAGCGCCGTAACCATCATCTTCGCGGGCTCGCCGTCCGCGCCCACCGATCCCGTAATGATCAGCTTGGAGAAGATCGCGTCGCCGTCGTCGGGGGCAATGCCGCTCTCGCTGATCCACGCCTCCACGTCCTGGTTCTCCAGGTGCTGCTCCAGCAGGTCCAGCACGATCTCGTTGTCCACCTGACCGTCGTCCTCGGTGTCGACGTGGCGGCGCTTAGGGGCGGTCTCTGCCGCGGGCGGCTCGCACTTGCGCTTGGTAGAATCCATTGCAGTGGCTTGGATTGAATTGTGAGGAAATGTACAGTCGAGCCATTTGACATAGCCAGAATATTTCCTGGAATGTTCCTGGCTATGTCAAATCACTTGATCCCAATCTTCCTCACATTTCTACCAAGCCACTGCAATGGATTCTACCAAGCGCAAGCGGGACGACGCGGAGGAGTGCGCGGCAGTAGAGCCGTGGAACTGCTTCACCTGCGTGGACAAGCCCGTGATCGGGGCGCGCTGCCCGTCCTGCCATGGCGACCAGGAGGCGTCTGACGAGCGCCGCGGTGAAGAACAAAGCCCCGATTGCTACTGGAACGGCTGCGACATGGGATGCTGCGAGGGCTGTGGCGGCCACACGACTGGCATGTGCCAGAGGCCGGAGTGCGGCGCCGACGGCTGCATGGAGTACGAGGGCTGCTGCTGCGACTGTGCGGGGTGCAACAGCGTATACGGCGACTGCTACTGTAGGGATGACAAGAAGCTGCTGCCCCAGGGCACCCTCGAGCACCTTGCCAAGTTCCAGGCTTTGGTCCGTGGGGCCTCGCAGCGCCTGGTATATGTTCGGTAGTGCGGCGTAGGCGCCTACGAGCCGGAGTAATGCACTACAGGCTGTACCGGTGTAATACATTTGATCCATGCCATGGGAATTCCCGACGTCCACCTGCGAGGTCCCCGTAGAGGGGATGCCGCGCCAGCCCTGGTCCTCGCTTGCCAATGCGCTCATGATTGCCATGCTGCTGACACGCAAGCGCACCAAGCTGGTCGGCAGTATCATTCTCTTTGAGCTCGTCCACCTGGCTGCGCATGTCACCTACAGCAAGAAACTGTCGCTGCTGCAGCACCTCTGCATATATCCCATCCTGCACTACTACGCCCGCGCAGGCCGCTGGTCGCGCGTGGCCATGGCTGTCGACCTTATCGTAGTGATGCTCGTCGGTGGGTTCTACCAGGTCGCCAGTGGCTTCTTGCTAATCTACTCGCACATAATCCCTGACATGCGGGTCAAGGTCGGAGGGGGGGCGGTATTGCTGCTGCTTGCCAATGAGGTCGTGTCCTGCACGCACATGCTAGAGTTTGCCAGCCTGCCGTACCACCTTGCAGTGGAAATACTAGGCAGCTACGTGTTTTATTGCATGACAGAGGACAAGCCAGACTACCACGGGCGGTAGGGCTCGATGCGCCGGCGCTTTGCGGGGGGCATGGGAGCCGTCGGCACCAGTGGCACTGGCGACACCGCCGACGCAAACGCAATGTTCTCGGCAGCCGTCGCCGCCTGACGCACGTCAACCACCGCATCTACCATGGGCAGCTGGCCCAGGCGCTCATAGCAGTAGCGATGGTAAAAGGCCGGCTCGTCCGACTCCTTCACCACGCGCCGCCAGAACTCCCCCGGATCGTCCAGCACACCGTCATCCATCACAGTTGCCATGAAGTCCGGCAGCTCCGCGTCCAGCTCCTCCAGAGAGCGGTAGACAATACTCTTCTCGTCCATCTCTAAATTTAATGAACACAATCTCCGCTCTCTCATTTGACATAGCCAGAATATTCTCGGAACTCAAGATACCACCAGACCGTGATGACTCTCGATCGTCTTGTCCGGCCGCATCAAGTTCATGTGCGCGGGCAGGCGCAGGCGCCGGACACCCCCCGTGTCGTCCATGGTCTCCACCCAGGCCGGCGGCGCACCCTGGTTCCGGCTGGCGTTCAGGAACAGGTCCGACTCCAGCTTGTAGCACGTCGCCATGGCGGTCATGTCGCGCTCCTCCGCCTGCTGCTTGCTCGAGCTCGATCCCATTGTTGTGATTTATGAACCTCCCCACGCCTCTTCTCATTTGACATAGCCAGACGAGTGTTTGTTCCTGGAAATTTCCAGCCGCCTGTGCCAGATGCCCCCATTATTTTTGATTGCCATGGGAGCAGGTGCCAGTACCAAGCGCGGCCAAAGGCCCGAGATGCCGCTCAGGGAGCTGAGCAGGAAGCTGCTCGGCGAGATCGAGCAGCACAGCGCGCGCGCCCAGCGGCGTAGGCGTCAGCGCCGCCGGCGTCGTCGGCGCAGGCAGCGCGAGAACGAGGATCGAGAGAGTGGCGACGACGGCTGTCTGGCCTCCGAGTCGGAGTCCGAGTCCGACGACGAGCCTCTCGATCCAGTCGGCAGCCCGGAGGACTTCATCGAGATGGCCAACAGCGAGCGCCTGCGCAAGAAGTACGCCAAGGAAGTCGTGCTGGACTACCTGCACGGCGCCATGCAATTCTTGTTCGGGGAGTAGGTACATAAACGCTGCTTGCACTACAAACATTCATGACATGGGGATAGGCACCGGGCTCCGATGTCTCAAAAGGGGATGGCAGGGATGCCAGGTGCTACTTGTCCTTGTTGCAGTGGGGGCGCTGCTGCTGATCGCCTACAAGATATAGTGTATTCAGTGCCCTACTCCTCCTCGCTCTCGCTCGCGTACGTGCCATTGTAGTAGTCCATCAGGGACTGCAGCGCCTCCGGCTTCGTGATCGCCGCCGCAATGTCCGTCGCGCGCAGGTCGTTGTCCACCGTGAACGTGATGCACATCGTCTCGATCACCCCCGTCGTGTCTTGCGGGCACACCGTCGCCATGACCATGTGGTCCAGCGCCTCATCCACCCACTTCTCCGCCATGTCGAAGAGGGGACCCGCCAGCACCACCTTGTCCTCCGTGTCCGTCACCGAGTGGACGAACGTCTCCGTGTCCACCTCATCGCCCATGGCAATCCGGCACCCCTTGAGCGACGGATCCAGCAAGGACGAGGGCAGCACGGACCGCAGCTCCGCAAGAATGGCCGGCAGGTGATCGCAAGAAGGACTCATGATTAATGAGGCAACATTGCAACTCGTCCAGGATTATTCCAGGAATATTCTGGCTATGTCAACTCACCTGTGACATATTTCCATCACAATTCTCCAAAATGCCCAGCAAGAATCCCGATACCGTCTACCAAGCCCTCTGGCCCGGGCACCGCTCCCCGACCCGCAAGCGCGCGCACAGCTCCCCGGCACGCAGCCTCGGCATCTTCAAGCGCGCCAGGAAGCGCCCCGCCAAAGTGCAACTGGGACCCTACTGGCGCCTCTACCCCGGCGATGCCGTCACCTGGTGGCAGCAAGGCCGCCTGCCGCAGCAGGCCATGGTGCTCAAGGCCGCACCCGGGGACTGGTACACACTCGACCTCGGGGGCGGCAAGGCCCAGCGGGTGCACGCCATTGCACTGGGACCAGGCGTCGGACCGGAGGAGGAGGAGCCAGCGGTGGCACCCGGGCCGTACCAGAAATTTGCGCCCGGCGACTGCGTCACGTACCACCGGGGCAGCTGCATGCCGCGACAGGCCACCGTGCTGGCACGCGCACCCGGTGACTGCTACACCATCGACATGGGCGAAGGACAAACCCCGCACGTGCACGCCAGCGCACTCGCACCCGGCGTCGCGCTCCACCTATTGGACGACCTCCTCGGCGACCTGGATCTCGCGGGCCTCTTTGACTAATATACACACTGCAATTTACCAGCGGAACAGGCGCGTCGCTAGTACCTTGACGTGGCTACCGGCCGCCGATGCACCTGCTAGCCACTGCATATGTGAGGACACAGGCCATTCGTATTTATACCGCATAGGCCAAAGCCGAAGAACGTTATGCCGCTGAAATGCTGGGACTGCGTGGGTGTACGCGAGTGGAACTTGACGTGGCTACCGGGGGCAGACTGGCCGCATCAAATCAAGTATGGCAACAAGAGGTTCGAAAAGGGACGGCGAGGGCATCGGTAACACTCCATTTTCCCAGAATATTCTTGAGCGAGAGAGTCGCACAGTCACTCTTTTTAATATGCAGTCGCTCGAGAATGCCGTGCGCGCCATGCACTTGCCCGAGGCCCTCCGCGATGCCACCGACGTGCCCTGCGCCGGGCTCTTTGCCATCTTCAACAACGGCGAAGTGCATGTGCTGGGCGACCTGGCAGCGCACCAGCGCGACACCTTCCTCGCGGCCATCACCGTCCTGCAGGCCTCGCTCTGGCACGCCCTCACCCACGAGGAGCAAAAGCTCTGGCGACGCGTGCGCATCACGGTGGCACTCGATCCCGATGCCGCCGATGTGCTCGTAGAAATGAAAGCCGACATGGAACGGCAGAGGTAGGGGGGCATTTATACAATGGACGTGGAACATTGCCCGCATCGCACTACAGCCGCAGCCAGGTGCCAAACAGTGGCCCCTTAAACTCCACGGCCGCATTGCGTTTGTCTGTCCGTGTCCATTTCCATGACTTTTCCGGGTTGGTGCTATATTCAGATATCGGAGGTGTATACCATTCCGGGAACTGGAGTCGCAACGCGTTCATTTTGACGTCGTAAAAGCTGGGTAACACCTCCACCGCCGCGTGCGCGGCTTGCTCCACTCTCTCGATCTTCGCCCCGGGCACGTCGACCCACGCGCTGCCATCGCCCACCTGCCACGCCTCTGTGATGGCGCCAGGCGTCATCGTGCCGCTCTTCGCCGCCCACCAGCCGTCCGTCTTGCTCGTGTCGGGGCCCACCATCCAGTAGCCATAAGCGGTGTAGTAGAGGAACTCCTCCGCCCCTCGCTTCTTGTACGTCGGCCGCCCCTGCACGACCTCCGCCTGCAGCTCGTACACGTCAAGTTTATCGGCCTCCAACCCAGTGTAACCGTCGGCCTGCAGGACAACGTCGCCGAAAGCGCGCGCGGCTTTCGACGCTGCCGCCTCGAACGCCGCGCGCGTTACAATCTTCGCCGCGGGCACCTTGGGCCACTTGCTGCCATCGGAAGTCCGCCACGTCTCCGTGATGGCGACAGGCGTCATCGCGCCGCTCTGCGCCACCCACCAGCCCCCCGACTTGCTCGTGTCGGAGCCCACCACCCAGTTGCCTTTCGTGTCGTAGAAGAGGAACTCCTCCGCCCCTCGCTTCTTGTACGTCGGCCGCTCCTCCACGACCGCCGCCTGCCGCTCGAAGACGCCTAGTTTTGCGGAATTGGACCCCGTGTAACCGTCGGCATGCAGGACAACGTCGCCCTGCCCGCTCTCCTGCTTTACACGCTCCTTGCTTACGGTTGACGCATCAAGTAGATCTAATGTGAAACCTTCTACAGTGGCCACCCCTATACCTATGCAAACAGCAGCATATAATATGCCATACACGCTGGGGTACTCCCCTGCACCTTGATTAGGAGGCCGTTCCTTGGGAGAGACGGGAACTCTCCTTTTTGGCTTAATGCCTTTGCGCAATTCTTGTGCACTTTTATCCAAATATACGCCCGGCACCCTAACGTGGCCGTCTTCAACTCTGTACTCAAAGAGCGTCACGTCGTCCCCGCCGACTTCTTCAGTGTACTCCACTTCGACATACTGCCCTAATCCTTTGACAGTCCACTTACGAGCTTCAAAATTCTTGATGGAAGGAACGACGGCTTCGGTAAGTCTTGGCCTATATTCTAATTGAAATACAGCTTCCTTTGCGTCGTACAGATCGCGTATCGTTGCCGGTCGACGACGCTTCAAAAGCCTTTTGAGAGATTTTCGCAAAGGGCTTTCCCTTTTTAGGAAATCGGGCAGTCGCACACTTGTGCTCGTACCCTTGTGGGTGCATTGCACTGCGTCTTCGCCGAACGTAATTGCTGCCTCTTTCTGCATTTTGCCGAAGAGCTTGTCTAACTGCGCTCCCTGTTCGTGTTCACGGGTTCGAATTTCACGTGTGCTCTCTAACATACCTTTAATTTCGCCAATGACCGTGTTTAGCGTGTCGTGCCACCACAATTCCAGAGAACCTTCATCCATCCTGGTACTGCGGCCTTCGTCCATCCTGGTACTGCGGCCTTCGTCAGCCAGGTGTCTGCATTTATAGCAGCAAACTACTCTCTAGTAACACCGCAAAAGACTTGTGTGTGCCGGCCCCGCGGTAATAAGAGGAGCACAAGCTGTATTAAAATGTAAGGGACACGGAACATGCCCCTCCGGCAGCTGCATTTATACCCCAAAGCACATCAGCGCCTTGCCCTCCAGCGTCTGGTACAGGAAGCTCAGCTCGCCCTCCAGCTTGATGTGACGCTCCGGCGGCGCATGCGAAATGCTGCGCCACACGCACTTCACCACCGTCTCCACCACGGCGCGCGAACCCAGCGCGTCAAACGACACCGCAATGTCCTGGCTCGCCTTCTGCGTCTCGTACCCCGCACCGGACCAGCGCCCCACAAACGTGCCCAGCAGATCCACCTCGAACGTGTGCGTGAACGGCGGCGAGACCGTGCCCGTCGTCACACTCTCCCACTCCTGCACCGCACCCAGCGCGGCCGCCACCTCCACCGCCGGCTGGTGCTGCAGAGATGCCGTGTGCTCCGCAAACACCTCCCACACGTCGCCCGCGAGAAAGCGCACGAAGCGATAGCCACACGAGGCGGCGTACTGCACCCCCGAGGTGGCCATCAGGCACCCGTCGGCCGCCAGCGTCAGCGGCATGTCGTGCACCGCCGCAATGCTCGCCACGCTCGTCATGGTGAAACCCTCCTCCAGCACACCCGCAAACGAGCGCTCCACGTTCACGCACGGGTGCGGCACACCTTCCCAGTGCCCCCAGTCCAGCTTCATCGGGGCCGCCGTCACGTGCACCAGCTCCACCTCCGCCGCGTTGATGCCCGCCTTGGCAAAGAAGGCAGTCGCCTCCGCCAGACGCGTCGCCCCCAGGGCAGCCTTGATGCCAAACGGGTACAGATGAATCAAAGACATGGCAGGAAGTTAGATATTAATGCAGAGGACTTGCCTCTCTTCCAGGAACGTTCTGGGAAGGCTTCTCACATATTTTACAATGGACGAAGCTGACTTTTGGCTCCTCTACGTGCCGGTGGTGCTCTGGCTCATCTGGGTGTGAGCAGCTGACCCGCACGCCCCAGAGGAGCGCAAGAAGACCGCCAAGCTGATGCGCGGGGCACGGAAATAGGGCGCCGCCGCTGCAACCTACGCGCACCTGTGCAATGAATTTTCCTAGAACGCGCAACAAGAGTGCTGCCACTTTCTCTCATTATTCAAATGCCCAAGCGCAAGGCAGATTCCCTCGAGCGGCCCCGCCGTGCCGCCCAGCAGCTCTTCGTCGACTTTGACTGGGACGAACCCGAGGTCGAGCTGCCCCCCGGCCACGACGCCATTGTTCACGTCTGGGATGGCTACGTCGACGTCTCCTTCGAGGGACCCGAGGCGCACACACTCGACCACCTGGTGGAGGATGCCGAGGCAGAAGTCCGCAGCCGGCTGGCATGCTGCCACCTGCCCCCCACGGCACACTGCATCTTCCGCACCCGACCCGGCGAAGGACTACTTGAGCAGGCCACACATTTAACTGTATAAACCGATTATGTGGACCCACAAGGGCCATGGCTCCCCGCAGCAGCGACGCCGCCTGCGACGCTTGAATGCCGCGCTCGCCCTCCTGCATGCCACCAGCGCCGCGCTCATTGTCGCACTCGCCACCGAGAAGTGGACCGTCCACCTCACCGTGCCGCAAATACGGTGGGTGCCAGCTTTTAACAACGCCACCAACGCCACGCTCGGCTGCGATGATACCGTCTGCACCATTCGCACCACGCACGTCAAAGCCTTTGCCGTCCACATTGAAACCATCGTCGCCGTCTTCCACTCCTTTGCCGTCCTCAGCCACCTCTACGCCGCCATTGACTACCGGCAGTGCTACTACAGCCGCCTCCTCCGCGGACGCGTGCCGCACCGCTGGATCGAGTACAGCGTCAGCGCGTCCCCCATGTTCACCTGCATACTCCTGCTCTGCGGCATCACCGACGTCTGGACGCACCTCGCCTGCTTTGCCCTCGTGGCACTCACCCAGGCCATGGGACACGCCGCCGACATTGCACCGCGGCACTTCCACTTCTTCTTTGCCTGCGGCTGCCTCATGCAGCTCGCCATCTGGCCCCCCGTCTACTACCACCTCTACGATTCACTTGGCGCCGCCGCCAAGACCCCGCCCACCTTCGTCTACTACATTGTCTGGTCCCTGCTGCTCCTCTTCTGCTGCTTTGCCATTGTCAACTACCGCTTCCGCACCAGACCCCTGCGCGCCGAGTACTGGTACATGGCGCTCAGCCTCACTGCCAAGTCCGCACTCGCCTGGCAAATCTTCTACGGCGCCCTGGGGCGAGAAACACGGGGCATTGTACAGGAGGTCTAGAACACCAGGGGCACCCGAGCCGGCTGGAGCCGGATACCAGCCGTAACTGCCAGCTCGACAAGGTCACGACCTTCGTCTGTCAGCAGCGCCAGCATGGCTTGAAGCTCGGGTGCGGTCATCCGTAACTTTACGCTCCGGTCCTGTGTGTACACCGCGGTGTCCGTCGTATAGATGCCGTCAAGCACATTCAGTAATTTGCTGTGTTCCACTGTGTAATCCGGGCCGGCCACTTCGTAACGCGGGGAGATTGTTGTTGAAAAGCGCCAAACTGCAGCTGCAGTGGGAGAAACGGGGTGATACGTTGCAAGCTGGCCAGATCTGTCATGGTCTGCAAAGTGCCAGCTGTTAGGGAGCCCTGCCATGTGCAGTGACATATGGAATCTATCGCTGATGCCAGGCTTCTTCCATTGCGGCATGTTCGTTTTGTTCAGGTAAAGCTGCGGTATGCCCCATGGATCCGTAGTCGTGCCTATGCTTGTTCCACTTAATTTTTCTGCACGATCGATTAACGCGTCTCCCAGTGCTGCTAAATTTCGTGCACGCTGCACTAACTCGACTTCCAGCTTTGTTGGGTCGCTAGCAGCTTGCACGCCGCTCGGCGCTTGTAGACCTTGCAATTTGGTCTGTAGCGATGCGATGAGTACGTCTTTTTCCCCGACTTCCTTGTAAGCGGCGGTGTTTCTCCTATTTGTATCCTTTATAGCGTATACTAGATCGTGTTCCAGGGCATGTGATGCGTCTAAAGCTCTCTCAAGACGGGCGTTCTCCTCTACAAGCTTAGCTATCCGCGCTCTTGCGTCTGCAAGTTCGTCAGGTGCTTGTGCCGAGGGGGCGGGTGCGGCGGCGGGTGGGGCGTTGCTTCTCTCCAGCAACTGAAGCTGACGCTTCAGATCAGCCGCCCTCTGCGCCTTGTTCGGCACCTTGTTCTGCGGCTGCTTCTGCGGCTGCTTCTGCGGCTGCTTCTTCGCCTTCTGCTGCGCCTTCTGCTTCGCCTTCTCCGCCTTCTCCTTCTCCGCCTTCGCCTTTGCCTCCTCCTCCTGCATCAGCTCATTAAAAGCCTGCTTTGCTGCGCGCTCCTGTTCCGCCTTCGCCGCTGCCACCACCGCTTGTTCCTCTTTCGCCGCTGCCACCGACGCTGCCACCGCCGCCCGTCTCGCATTTGCCGACGCCTGTGCTGTGCGCTCCTGTTCCTCTTTCGCCGCTGCCACCGACGCTGCCACCTCCGCCCGTCTCGCCTCCGCCGCCGCCTTTACTTCTGGGACCACATTTGAAAAAGCTAACTCGAAATACTCGTTCATCGCCGTCCTATCGTCAGTAATATTTTGCTCTAACCATTTCGCACGCGATGCCCATGGCATCCGGTAGTTTGATTCCTCCACTAATTTTACGATTTGCTTTGAAACTGCCGCATACTTGCCTATCTTTGCAATCTCGTCCGTGAGTACTTTCCGTTTCTTTTCGCGATCCTCAAAATCTGCCTTTGTGCTACGCCAGTCGCCGTCAAAGCCCGGTTGGGTGGGAGGCGGGCCCGTGATGAAGGCCATGTGAGTCGCGCTGCAGCCCGTGCTGAGCGCGCGCACGGTAATGTCGCCAGCCAGCGCGCCCTCCTGCAGCAGCTGCGGCACGAATTTCGGCGGGATGCCCTTGCACCTGCCGAACGCGAAAACGTGGCCGTCCTCCGCGAGCGCGCACGAGTGTGTGTAGCCGGCCCCCACTCTCACGACGCGCACATCCTCCATACAGGCATTTGGCGCCGTGGCGTCGTCCATGTGCCCGAGGCCCGTGGCACCTTTTAAGCCTTCGCCCCAGCAGTAGAGCTTGCCCGCGCCGCGCGTGATCGCCATCGTGTGGTCAGAGCCGCATGCCACCGCCGCCACGGGCGCGAGGCCGAAGCCGATCACGGTCGGTGTGTTGACGTCAGTCGTGTTGCCGGTGCCGAGCTGGCCGTGGTCGTTCTGCCCCGTCGCGAAGACGAGGCCGTCGTCGCTCACGAGCTGCGTGAAGAAGGCGCCAGTGGCGCAGCCCCCGATGCGCACGCCGGCCAGCGCCGCGCATGTCAGCCGCTCGGGCGTTGGCTGGTCGTCGTTGTTGCCCGTGCCCAGCTGGCCGCGGCCGTTGTGGCCGAACGCGATGACGCCGCCGTCGCTCGTCAAGGCCACCGTGTGAAGGCCGCCGCACGCGACGAACGCCACCTGCACGTCCGCGTCCGCGAGCGCGCCGGAGTCGCAGCGCGTGGCGACGTTCACCACTTGCTCAGCTAGGTCTGTGCCGCACTGCCCCGCGGAATTTCCCCCCCACATGAACAGGTGCCCATCCTCGGTCACGGCGGCACAGTGGCCATAGCCCGTGGCGATGTGCTTGACGCGCTCGAGGTCGCTCACGGCGCGCGGGATTTGGTTTTTGTCGGTGTCGTCGTCGATGTGGCCGCGGCCGAGCTGGCCCAAGGTGTTGGCGCCCACTGCGAGGAGCTTGTCGGGTTCGAGCACCAGCGTAACGCCCGCGCCGACCGCCACTTGAGTAGCGCCCGCCGCACCAACGGCCGTTGGCTCCGCCAAGGACTCTTTTTCCTCCCACGCGCGATGCGAGTTATCGCCAAGCAGCACCACGAAACCCGCCATTGTCATGCCCCCCGCATGCCGCCTTTTATACACACCACGCCTCCTGAATGTATTTACCGTATAAAGAACCATAACCGACTTTATTGTACTGATGCCCGTGCTCCCCGATACCACGCTGCTCTGCTGCTTTGCCATTGCCGCCGTGGCAATCATGCTGCTCGCCGCGCAGTGGGCCCAGCGCGGCACCAAGTCGCAAACCGCGGCCACGGTCGTCACGCTCGCCACGGTCGCCTATGCCGCGCTCTCCCAGTACTACCAGGCACCCTGGTTCACCTAGTCAGAACTTGAGCACCGAGGGGGGGGCGGGGTGTAATACCACGTTAGCTGGGTTGACGCCATCCGTCGGAGGTGCCTCTGCGCCGCTCTCTGCTGCTTGATCCATGCTGGCAATACCCACTCTAGCCTGCGAGGCTGCGCCGCCTTTTCTATCGACCGCGTCGTCGGCGTCCATTTGGGCATATTGAGCCGCCTCTTCCCCGCCCGTACGGCCCCTTGTGGCTGCCGTTTGTGCCGCGGTCCGTATCTCCTGGAAGGACACTGTTCCGTTGCCGTCACTGTCTATTGCACGATGGGTCTGCTCGGAACTTCCCCCCCCCGCCGTCCGCGGAAACGCACGTTCTAGCAGGCGCGCTAGCTCGGGGATTTCATCCAGCACTTCTCTTAATTCACTTTGAGAGAGGCTGACCTCGCCAGCGGTTTTCGACCATTCCATCAACAGCGCCATGACCCTGCCGACCTTAGCCCGCGTTCTCTCCGCAGCGAGCCGTGTGACATGTGCGCCTAAATGCGCCATTGCATCTTCTTTGGACATACCCTGCGTACCCTTAGGGTGGTCCAATAAAACGATAACCCCTGCTATTACCGCGCCGAGCTTGTCTACTTCTTGTACTGCACGCATAGTTTCAATAAATTCCTTATTTGGCGTCACTCCGTCAGTTGTAAAACGTCTCGCAAGCGCAAGAACGGCGTTCTCGACTGTGGCATAGTTTTCTTCGTCTTCTTTGAGACCCTTCAGGGCAGCGTCGACCCAGGCTGGTAGCGGCGGGCCAGTCGCGGCAGCAATCGTGGGGTCAATCGTGGGGTTCATTCACCCCCCCCCACCCACTGCCCTTTATACCACACTTTCGCCCTCTTGCACCCGGTCCGGCACCCGCACGTGACCGCCGCTGCCGTCCAGCACGTGCCGGAAAAATGCGCGGCACTGCGGGCACGTGTTCTCCTGCGCGCACCACTGCAGCAGGCACTCCACATGGTACAGGTTCGCGCACGAGCACCCGTGCGGACGCGCCAACGGGCCCGGATCGAAGCAGATGGGGCACGTGGGGCACAGCTGCTGACGCCGCGTGAAGGACCGCGTGCGCCGCGGAGAGTGCGCGCACGGGTGGAGCTCCGGATGCGAGGGCGACTGGCCCATGGGTTGTGTGGAGCAATTAGAAGCGGAGGGGGGGGCCTGACGAGGCGGGGCGGAGTTCGGCTGCTGCTGCTGCTGCTCCTCCTCCTCCGCCTGGGTCTGATGAATCGGTGCTCAGATATTCCGGGTGTCTCTTTGTGTCTAGCTCCGCGTACCTTTGCTCAGCAGCCGCGGCCGTTACTTTTTGGTTCTCTGCGTAATCTTGGTAATCATTCATTCTGTTAAGCGTTTGTGCCATAGTGCCTATCCTGACTTCATGGTCGAGCTTGTACTGTAGATTTCCTGTTATCCATTTGTTCTCAAGGTCGTGAGGAACGTCTACCGTTGTCGGTGTCCTGTCCTGGACAATTATACCCTTCTTTAGATTTAACCTGACATCAAGCATTCCACCGTCGACTTGACCAGGACCTCCGTTCGCGATACTCCACGATTTTCCTATGGTACCCATCGGCAAAACACGATTCCAACCTAGCCTAGGGTTGCCTTCGCCCGGGCCGTTAAACATACAGGCCGATAATGCGCTATGCAGCCGGTTTACAACACATTCAGCCAGCATACTAATCTTAACCGTTTTGCCGCTGCTGGTAAGCGAATTGGCAATTGCTTGTAGCACTGCAGGACTATTCTTTTTTTTAATGTCATCGCAAAATAAAGCCGCCAGCACCGCAGTACGCGCTAACGTCAGGTTGTTTGACACTTGTACCTTGTCATTGCGGCTGGACCAATCGTAATTGTGCAGGAAAACTTGCCGACTGAACGCATCGGGTGATGCTGCGCTGTTTATTCCGCGATACGCCTTTACCAATGGCAAATGATAATAAAACCATATATTTTGTATGATACCTTCCGTCTCTTCGCCAAAATGTGTGCACGCAGTGCTCAGCATAGCAGCGTTATTGACATACATGCTTTGGCGGATATCCTTCGTGCCTAGGCCGTTATCCTGAAGCAAATTGTAAAAATAGCGCAGTTGGGTGTACTCCCATTGAATAATGTCTCTATCTAGAAACCTTCCTAGTACAGCTTCGTATGTCGGATTGTTTATGTTGTTGGTGTCAATGATTACCTGTATGGGCATATACGGCGTTACCCAGAGTCCATTAAAAGTGGTGCGCAGTTTATCAGCCGTACTTTTTCGCAACTTTAAACCCGCATCTATTTTCTCTTCATCGGTGTCCACTTTAGCGAATCGCTGGTTCGGACATAGCATGTTCATCTTCAAAAGCTTATGTGTCATGCCAAAAGCAATGCGGCCGCGTGTCAAGTACGCCAAGGCACCGCGGGTGTTTAACATATAATAGTTTGCAAATACAGCAAGAGCAATTTCGTCCGCAGACCCGCTTTTATCGTACTCGGCATCCTTGGTATCTTGCCAAACGAATTTATGAGATCCAGCCGTGTAAAACTTCCCCATCATTTTGCCGTCTGCGGTTAAAATATCAGTTTGAGTTCGATCTTTTTCATCTGGATATAGCAACCTGGGATACAAGGTCCTGCGCGTCATGTAGTGTTTTCTTGATTGGTCAATTGTGTCGGCCGGTGTTCTTGCGTCAGTGGCATTACGTGTTAACTTATCATAAATCTCCATTGTGTAGGCTCTCTGTTTGTCCAGCGCCATCTCTCCCCTCCCCGCCCCTCCACTATAAGTACACGGAATGCCCCCACCCGCCCTCCGACATCCCTGCCTCCAGTGCCACCAACCCTTCTCCCGCAAGGACGCCCTCGTCCGCCACACCCGCACCAAGCATGGCGTAGACCGGCCCTGGCCCTGCACGCTCTGCCCCCGCACCTACCAGCGCAAAGATGTCCTCCGGCGACACATGCATGCCGCACATCTTAACCGACGCGTCCACCGCTGCACCCACTGCACCCGCGCCTTCTGCCGGGCCGACAAGCTCCGCGAGCACAAGGAGCACGTCCACGATCAGGGCCGGCACCTCTGCGGCGCCTGCTGCCACCAGCGCCACTCGCGCATCCCCCTCCACGGCATGCACGTCTGCCGCGCCTGCTACCGACGCGCCACGGGACATGCCTCCCGCGCCGAGCACCGCTGGTCCGCCTTTCTCGACGCACACTTTGGCACGCACTTCCTCATGGGCTCCGACCTCAGCCTGCAGGCCATGGGCGCCTGCTCCCGCGCCAGGCCCGACAAGCTCTGGGGATCCCCCGGCGCACTCACCGTCTGCGGCGAGCTCGACGAGCACTGGCACCGCGCCTACCCGCGCGACTGCGAAGAGGCACGCATGTCCGACATTGCCGAGCAGGTGGGCGGCAAGGTCGTCTTCCTCAGATTGAACCCCCACCTGCGGGGACCCACCATGGAGCAGCGCTTCCGGCTCTACCTCCAGGTGCTGCAGCAGATTCTCGACGATCCCCCCGAGCCGCTCGTGTCCGTGGTCTACGTCTGCTACCCGCGACATGCCCACAATCTCGCCGCGCGCTGGCCCCGACGACTCGTGGGGGGGCTTTAAATAGGAGGGGGGGAAAGGATGTCAACAAGCCGGGGACGCGCCGCTTATGACCGGAAAAAGCGAGAACAGCGGGTAGCACGTGGGGCCCCTGAGTCCCACACGGGGGCAGGCTTGGTGGCTGAACAGGAACAGTACTGGAAGGAACAGAAGCGAATGAATCAGGGGTCGTTGCCGGAGGCGAGGCGGTTGGGGGATGATACGGACTCAGTGGAGGTAGCAACCGCATTACATGTGAACACCCAAGCGGGCAAAAAACTTATCGGGGCGTTGCTCAGCACAGACAAGCATTACAGCTGGAAAGAATGGAAAGAACTGATGGAACCATTAACCGTAAAAGCCCTTGAACGTATCCTGTATGTGGACGCAGATTACTGGAAGGGAGATATGACACCGAAGGAACGGAAGGAACATAAGAAACGCGAGGATACCTTTAACAAGTTTCACGAAGCCATTGAAATAATTGACAAAGCCATTGACACCTCGCGTATACAAACGTTAAGGAAGATACTCAGTACAATGGGCGGGCGCAAAGTATCAAGTAAGCCTTGGTATCAATTAATTTGGTGATCGCCCCGCGCCTGTTCCCGCCACTCTCTCCTCATTTATTTTTGGATGGCACTCGATCAGCTCAATCGCCTTTCGCATCCCTACGTGCTCGTGCAGAGCTTCCTGCTCGACCACACGGCGTCCCCGGTGCCTGACATGCCCGAGTGCGTCTACTGCGGCGACACGCTCGACCAGCTGCCGCCCATTGCCGGAATACCGGCCGTGGTGCCCCTGCTGCAGCAGCCGCTGGATACCGACGACCCGCAGGCCAAGCGCCTCAAGCGGCTCGATGACATTGACGGCGGCAGCGCCCTCCCCGAGTTCCTGCTGCAGAACCCGGATGTCGCCACGCCGGGCTCGACGCACCTCGTGGTGCAGTACGGCGAGTGCCTCTACATTCGCCGGCCCAACCACCACTACCAGCCCCTCATCGCCGCCATGGCCCGCCGCCTCATGGAATACTAAATAAAGTTCCTGGAACGTTCCTGGAGTTTTCTAGAGAGCGGCCCATTTCAATAGATGCGAGCCCGTAGCCGCACACCGGCCCCACGGCGTCGGCGGCCAAAGCGGGTAGTGCCGGAGCCAGTCGTGGAGCCGGTAGTGGAGCCGGTAGTGGAGCCGGTAGTGGAGCCGGTAGTGGAGCCGGTAGCGGAGCCGGTAGCGGAGCCGGTAGTGGCAGTAGTCAAGCCGCGGTCCGTAGCCTCGCGCGTATTGCTGCCTGTCGTGACGTACGGGGCGTCGGCCCTTGTGCACGGCGCCGTGGTCCACCTTCACGGCACGTCGTGCGGCGTCAGCCTTTTGGACTTTGCCAACTGGCACAGGGCGCTCTTTACCGTCGGCTCGACGTGGTGCAGGGCGCTGGCCGTCGTGGTGCACGGCACTACCCTGCTGAACGAGCACTCTGCCGTCCATCTGCTCTCGCTGCTCTTTTAGCCACAGGGAGGTGAACAGTGCGCCCTGTCTTACGGTAGGTACCTTGATGTGAATAGTGAATGGCGAGAGGAGGTGTAAATGTGTGGGGAGTGTGTGATGAGGCGAGGTGGGGTCTTGTTGTGGTGCAGTTGCAAAATAATAAAGTAGTGATTAAAATACCATGTTGATGGCAGGGGGGAATGGCTTGTTGAGGAGTAAGAGTGTGTGCTGAGTTTTTAGGTGTGTGTGTGGAGAGTGGCAGGAAAGGAAGGAAGATGAAGATATCATAGTATAGGGTAGTATAGAATAAAAATACCATGTTGAGGAGTAAGAGTGTGTGCTGAGTTTTTAGGTGTGTGTGTGGAGAGTGGCAGGAGGGTGAGGAAGATGAAGATATCATAGTATAGGGTAGTATAGAATAAAAATACCATGTTGAGGAGTAAGAGTGTGTGCTGAGTTTTTAGGTGTGTGTGTGGAGAGTGGCAGGA